>JAANMU010000142.1_pt1 | contig 90762 bp, 90 predicted proteins | sample 7279701 | NCBI WGS metagenome assembly JAANMU01 (sample SAMN14094539, study PRJNA606508) | bioreactor metagenome | isolation source: A lab-scale SPAN reactor treating ammonium-rich wastewater day 57 | place: Ireland: Galway | collected 2017-03-13 | reverse complement strand
GCAGAAACGTCCAATCGAGACGCTGATCGCTATTGCCTCTCCGGGACCAATACATACAGAGTCGTCCATACTGCAACAGGGATCCTTCACCCCGCCTTTTGGCGGGGTTCAGGAAAGTCGTTTACGTATGTCGGCGGCGGGGTTCAGGAAAGAAGGAGGTGTGTTGTGCATGAAGGCGGGGCTTAGAAAGAAGAAATGTTCGATTTGATCAGGATAACAGGAGAATCTTTACGCCACGCCATGTTTCGGCGCGAGCACGCGGAATGTGTCGTCCCACATGCGCTGTTCCTGAAATCGTTCCTGAATTTGGCTGCGTCCCGCTTGCCCCATCATCCCGCGTTTTTCCGGGCGCTGCATTATATTATCTATCGCATCCGCCAGCGCCTTTGGCGTTTTCGGCGGCACGATGATGCCCGCACCGCCAAGCATCCAGCGGTTGGCGCCGACATCCGTTGCAATGCAGGGAATAGAGGCCGCCATGGCCTCGAGCAGAGTCCATGGCATGCCTTCTTTGGCGGAGGGGAGGACAAAGATATCCGCTCCGCGGAGCAGGGAAGCGATATTGTTCCGTTTTCCCGGGAGCGAAACCCTATCTTCTAGTCCGAGTTCCCCACGCTTCGCTTCCAGCATGCGCCGTTCATCTCCGTCGCCGACAATGAGAAAACGAAGGTCGTTCTTATTCCGGATGAGTTTTATGGCGTCCATATATCCGAGAAGATCTTTTGTCGGATAAAAATTCGCGATCGTCAGAATGATGTACGCAGCATCACGATTGCGCGATGCTGTTGCCACATCCGTTTCCCAGAGATCGTGGAGCGCGCTCCGTGCCGCCTCGCGCGGCAGGAGCCGGCTTTCAAAAGTTTCGATGTCGAGACCATTCGGAATGGCCGCAATCGCTTCCCGCGCTATAATGCCGTGGCGTTTTGCGAGCTCCGCATCGCCGGGATGTACGACGATAATGACATCTTTCAGAGGCGCCGTCAGCTTTTCCATCCAGAGACGAAGCGTTTTTTGCAGCGGAGAAACGGGATCCAAAAAAGACCATCCCCCGATGCGGTATACAATACGCGGAACGTCCTCGCGGTGCGCGGCAATGGAACCGAGAACCCCGGCCTTGGAACTGTGAAGATACACGGTATCCGGTTTCCATTCGCGGAGCAGCGCGCGTATTTCGCGTATGCCCTTTATGTCTTTCATTGGCGCGAGCGGCCGCACGAGATGCTCAAGCGCACGCGATGCGATTCCGGCTCCTGCGCATTCGTCGGGTAAATCTCCTTTACCACCATACGCCACCAAAACATCAAATCCGCGCCGACGGGCTTCCATGGCGGCTTTCACGATATATTGCTGAACGCCGCCCCAATCCGCCTGGGTCACGATAAAGAGAATTCGCCCGTTTTCCTGCATACATGCCATCTTAGTCAGGTCCGGTCATCTTGACAAATCGGCTAAATGTAGCTGAAAAGGTAGAATGCAGGGGATGGGGAGTAGGACGTAGGTCGTGAGGTATGTGTCGTGAGTCATGCGGTTTGCGGGATGCGGGGGTGCGGTATGCGCCCCGTAACCCGAACCCCATAACCAATAACCCGTAACCCGAACCCCGTCACCCTTCCCTTTGCCCTCTTTTCCCAATTCCCAATTGCTAATTGCCAAAAGAAGCCCCCAGTATGTGCGGCATTGCAGGAATGATTACCAAATACGGAGCTCCTCCTGACGAGGGGATGCTTCGGCGCATGACGTCTCTGCTCGCGCATCGGGGACCGGACGGGGAAGGGGTGTGGGCGGCGCCGGGTGTTGGCCTGGGACATCGGCGTCTTGCGATTATCGACGTATCGCCAACCGGAGCCCAGCCAATGCATTCCGCGGACGGCCGATTGACTATTGTCTATAACGGAGAGCTGTATAACTATAAGGAATTGCGCAAAGTGTTTGAGGCGGACGGTTCGGTGTTTCGATCCGCATCGGATACGGAGGTTCTTTTGGAAACATATCGACGGTATGGAAAGGATTGCGTCAAACATCTCCGCGGCATGTTCGCGTTTGCCATTTGGGATGCGGAACAGAAGCAACTTTTTTTCGCCCGAGATCGCATCGGCAAAAAACCATTCTTCTACCGGACGCTCCCAGACGGGAGCCATGCGTTCGCCTCTGAACTGAAAGCGCTGCTACCACTCGCGCCGGCGACCGTTGATGCCTGCGCGATACGCCTGTTCTTTGGTCTGCAATATGTGCCATCCCCGCGCACCGGGTATGAAAATATTTTCAGCCTTCCGCCCGGGTATCGCGGCTTCGCCGATGCATCAGGCGTGCGCGTGGAATCGTACAATGACTGGAAGGATGTCATGCCGCCGACCGAGGGCGCGACGGAGGAAACGATACGCCGCCTGCTTGAAGACGCGGTAAGAGTTCGCCTGCAGGCCGACGTTCCCGTCGGAGCATTCCTTTCCGGCGGCATTGATTCCGCCGCGGTCATTGCATTCGCGTCAAAACACGCTTCATCTCCGATACGCACGTTCACCATGGGATTTCCAGAAGCGCATATGGACGAGCGCGCGGAAGCCCGGCGCCTTTCCGAATACTTTCATACCGATCATACGGAATTCGAAGCAAAACCGGAGGATCTGCTCGCCATCGGTTCACAGGTCATCGCGCAGTATGACGCACCGTACGCGGATTCATCCGCGCTCCCGCTCTGGCTTTTGGCGCGCGAGACGGCTAAAGAGATCAAGGTTGTGCTCACGGGCGATGGCGGCGATGAACTCTTCGGCGGCTATCGCCGTTATATGGCCTATGCGCAGGCGCTTCTGCTCTCCAAGTTGCCGGGCGTGTCGACCGCGCTTCTGGCCGCGGGTCATTCCGTGAACGATGCCGGGCTCATTCGCATGGGCGAGACGGTATTCCATGCATCAAAAAATCCATCGCGCGCGTATGGCGAGCTTTTTACCGGATCGTATTTTTCCACCAATCGTTCCGCATCGCTCCTTTCGCCCGCCTTCGCGGGAGCAACGGCAACCTGCGATCCCGCGCATTTTGTCGAGAGTATGATGAAGGGCGACGGTAAGCCGCTTGAACGCGCAATGCGTTTCGACCTCGCCTCGTATCTCCCGGACGATCTGAACGTGAAAATGGACCGCGCAACCATGGCATTCGGTTTGGAAGCCCGATCGCCGTTTTTGGACCAGTATTTGGTGGGTTTTGCGATTGGTTTACCCTTGAAAACAAAGGTGAATTATGGTAATACCAAGGTCGGCCTGAAGCGCGCGCTACGGGGCATTGTTCCTGAAGAAGTCTTGAAGCGGAAAAAGCGCGGATTCCAGGTGCCATTGGCGCAATGGTTCCGCGGTCCGCTTGCACCGCGCTGGAAGGAACGTTGCCTCGATCCGCATGCCAAGCTCGCGGCATACGTAAAAACGGATCAGACAGAAAGGCTTTTCCGCGAGAATGCGCAGGGCGCGGATCACGGCAATCGCCTGTATATGCTGTATGCGCTGGCGGAATGGCTGGGTAGGAATTAGCAATTAGGAATTGGCAATTGGACGAATTCCCAATTCCAAATTCCCAATTGCTGCATTCATCATGAAACGCATTCTCGTTACCGGCGGAGCCGGGTTTGTTGGTTCGCACTTGTGCGACCGTCTTGTTCGTGACGGTCATGAAGTGGTGTGTCTTGATAATCTGTTTACCGGCTCCAAGCGGAATATTGAGCATCTTTTGCGTCATCCGAAATTTTTATTCGTCGAACGTGATATACAGGAACCGTTTTTCGGGCACTTCGACCGCATATACAATCTGGCATGTCCGGCATCGCCGCCGCATTATCAGCACGATCCGGTTGAAACCATGCGCACGAATGTGCTCGGCATGATCACATGCCTCGAGCTCGCAAAGCAAACCGGCGCGCGCGTATTGCAGGCGTCTACGTCCGAAATCTACGGCGATCCGGAAGTGCATCCCCAGCACGAGGAATACTGGGGCAATGTGAATCCTCTGTCGCGCCGCGCATGTTATGATGAAGGCAAACGCTGCGCTGAAACGCTTTGTTTCGATTATCATCGCGAATACGGCGTGGATGCGCGCATTGTCCGCATTTTTAATACCTATGGCCCGAACATGGCCAAGAATGACGGACGCGTGGTCTCGAACTTTATTTTGCAAGCGCTCCGGGGAGAACCCATAACCATTTACGGCGACGGTTCGTTTACGCGCAGTTTTCAGTACGTGGACGATCTTGTCGACGGCATGATCATGATGATGGAGAATGAATCGGGTTTTTTCGGGCCGGTGAATCTTGGCAATCCCGGCGAGTTCACCATTCGAGAGCTTGCGGGCATGGTGATTTCGCTTACCGGTTCAACGTCGACGATTCAGCACCTTCCGGAGGTTCCTCATGATCCAAAACAGCGAAAGCCGGATATTACGCTCGCGCGGACGCGGCTTGGCTGGGCGCCGCGCGTGCCGCTTCGCGAGGGGCTCAAAAAAACCATCGAATATTTCCGCAGAGTCATATGAGAGTCCTGATTTTTTCCACGGTGTATGTTCCGCTTGTTGGCGGGGCAGAGGTGGCCATGAGGGAAATTACGGATCGTATTTCGGATATCGAGTTCGACCTTATTTGCGCGCGCGTTCGTCCCGGCCTTGCTTCTATGGAACGCATCGGGAATGTCACGGTACATCGGGTGGGGTTTGGCAGGCCATTCGATAAATTTTTGCTTCCATTCCTTGGCCCGGTACGCGCCCTTCTTTTGAAGGGGTCGGGCGACATCAAGGTCGTCTGGGCACTCATGGCGAGTTATGGAGGCTTTGCAGCGCTTGTATACACCTGGATCCGTCCGCGCTCGAAATTCCTCCTCACGCTTCAGGAAGGCGACCCGCTCGAGCATTATGCCAAGCGAGCAGGGATGCTCCGGTTTTTGCATAAAAAGGTTTTTGAGCGCGCAGACGCCGTGCAGGCCATTAGCCATTTTTTGGCGAAATGGGCCACGAACATGGGATTCAAAGGACGGCCGGAAGTGGTGCCGAATGGGGTGGACTTGAAGTTGTTCGGGAAGTCGGGAGTCGGGAGTGGGGAGTCGGAGGAAGGAGCAATGAGCAATGGGCAATGGGCAGAGGGCATGGATATGAAAGATCAGATTGACCCACAACCCACGATGTACGACGTTCGGGAAGCTGGAAGCGGGAAGCGGGACGCAATACGCCATCAATACGGCTTTGGAACGGATGACGTCATTTTGATCACAACCTCGCGGCTCTCACTCAAGAACGGTGTGGATGACCTTATCCGCTCGCTTATCCATCTGCCTGCGAAGTATAAAACGCTCGTCGTGGGAGAAGGGGAGGATCGCGACAAACTCGTGTCTTTGGCGAAACAGAAAGGACTTGAAAATCGAGTGGTGTTTGCGGGACTCAAACAACATCACGAACTTCCAAATTTACTCCGCGCTTCGGATGTGTTTGTCCGTCCTTCGCTTTCCGAAGGGCTCGGCATTTCGTTTTTGGAAGCCATGGCCGCCGGCATTCCCATTATCGGTACGCCCGTGGGCGGCATTGTGGATTTCCTTTTGGACGGTCATACGGGCTTGTTTTGCCAGCCGCGTGATCCTGAATCTATCGCCAAGGCCGTCCTGCATGTGCAGGAAGACCCGTCGCTTCGTGAGCGCATCATTCTGCAGGCAGGGGAGCTGGTTCGGAAAAGCTATGACTGGGACAAGATCGCTGGCCGCATGAAAGAGATGCTTACATCCCTATGATTTTTTCTCATAACAATCCGGCCAAGGAATGGATTCTCCAGGAGCTTGCCGCGCGCGCGGATCGCGGACCGTTTTCGGTGTGCGACCTTGCCTGCGGAAGTGGATCTGTTTGGCCGGCATTTTTGCTCGAATATCCGAGTGTCCGGTATGTGGGCAAGGATACGGACGCGGCGGCGATTGAGCGCGGGAGAAAAGCTATGGCGGGTATTCCGAATGCGCGGATGGATGTAGCGGATGCGCAAATTCTTCCGGAAGAAGAGGGGAGTTATGATGTCGTAACCGCGCTTTCCGCGCTGGAACACGTGGTGCGTATCGATAAATTTCTGGATACGGTCTTCCGCCTGTTGAAGCCGGGCGGCGTAGCGTATTTGAATTACGACGACGGGCATTTTACATCCCATAACCCGAAAGAACGCATCATGGTTCCCGTAAGTCAGGTTCTTGCCCTGGTCGGCATTGAAGGGCCGTATATGAAGCGCGTGAATGATGCGGACATTATACGGCTGATCGAAGAACGCGGCGGGAAGGTTCTTGCCGTCCGGAAAAATAATCTGGCGGCGATGAAAGGTTTCACAAAGGGGCACAAGAGCGGGCTCATGGGCGACGACGTGCTTCGGGAATGGTTCGCATTCGAGAACCGGCTGAATGACATGCTCTCGCCTGCGCAGCTTTCGAAGATTTTCGGCGCAACCACGGTGGTGATGCAAAAGACATGAAATACCTTTTTGCCTGTGGCATTCTGCCTCCGGAGATCGGCGGACCATCGACGGTGGTTTCGGATCTGGCGAAAATGCTCGCCGGCGCGGGGCATGCGGTTACGATCGTGACATATACAGAGCGGCCTGATCCGATCGAGGGCGTGCGCATCGTTTCCATTCCGCGCGGAGGCTCCGCGTTGTCCCGTTATTTTCGTTTCGCGCACGCACTCCGATCCGCCATGCATGACGCGGACGCCGTGTGTGCGACAGATGTCTTTTCCGTCGGCATTCCGACGCGATTCGCCCTCATGGGGACGACAAAAAAGTTCGTGCTCCGCTTGGGCGGCGAATGGCGATGGGAATCTGCCGTGAACCGGGGAGAGCTCGTGACGCTTGTGGAGGTGTGGGCGCGGTCTTTGGGCGTGCGCGGACGCATGGAAATGCTGAATTACCGCTGGATCATGAGGCGAGCGTTTCGCATCTTTGTGACGTCGAGTCTGCTGAAAGAAAAACTACAGGGAGTTGCTGCAACGCCGATCGAAGTGATCCCGAATCTTCCGCTGACAAACTGTGAGCATCCTGTTTCGCATACAGCGCATCAGCCTCTCCGCCTACTCTATGTCGGCCGCTTCGAGCCGGTGAAGAACATGCCGTTTTTTGCGAAGGTTCTCGCAACGCTCCATGAACGCGGCGTCCCGTTCATCTGCAGTTTCGTCGGCGACGGCTCGGAATTGCCGAAATGCAGAGATATTTTGAAAGATGTGCCGGGCATTTCTTTTTTCGGTATTCGGCCGCATGCGGAATTGCAGAAGCTGTTTGCCGAACACGATCTTCTTATTCTTCCGTCCTTAAGCGACATTTGTCCGAATAGCGTGGTAGAAGCCCTTGCCTGCGGCCTTCCGTGCATCGTAACGAATGGACATGGACTCCCTCGGCCGCTTCAGGGCGCCATTGAATGCGATCCGAAGAATGTTGATGACTGGATTCGCGCCATTCAGTCCCTTACGGACGCGAAGGCGTATCGGATGCTTTTCGAAGCGGTGCGACCCGTTTCCGTTCCTGCGCGTACGCTCCTTCATGCCATGCAAGCGCTATGAGGATTCTCGTTTTCGGATACGACCGTGATTTGCTAAAACCGGATTCGGATGCCGCGCGGCGGCAGATGGCGTTTGCGGAACAGCGGAATCTGTATTTGGATATCGCGCTTTTGTCACGCGGCGAGGGGGATCAGGACATTCGTCTTTCCGAGCGCGTGCGCGTCCGCATGTTCCGTGGGAATATTTTTCGAAGGCTCTGGAAGAGTTTTCGAGCCGGCATTCACGAAAGCATGCATCTCGTGAGTGCCCAAGATCCATTCGCGTCCGCGATGCTCGCCTTCGCGGTTTCCCGATGGCGGAATATCCCGTTCGAAATACAAGAGCATGCGGATTTTTATTCCGGCGAATGGGAGAAGGAAACCCCCTTCATCAACCGTTTTCTTGCCTTCCTCGGCAAACGCTTCTTGAAGCGCGCGGACGCCGTGCGCGCCGTGAGCGAGCGCGTGAAAGAGCATCTCATCGCGCGAGCGGGAGTATCGCCCGAACGGATCTCCGTTTTTTCCGTCTCCCAGGACCTCTCCGGGCTCCTCGCGCTTCCATTGCGTCCGTGGCCATCAGATGCGCCGACCATTGTCATGCCGTGCCGTTTTGTGAGGCAGAAGGGGATAGGGATGGCTTTAGAAGCATTTACGCGTGTTCGAGATTCGGGAAGCGGGGTTGAGCAGGGCAAAGGGCAAAGGGCAAAGGGTGGATATCGACGCACGACGCACGACGAATCCGGTTCGGCCCACGACCCACGTCCCATGACCCATGGGTTCCGAGTGGAGTTGTATGGAAGCGGGAAGCTTGAAGGGTGGATCAAGAAAAGGATAGACGAGCTTGGCCTTCAGGACGTCGTTTCCGTGATGCCGTGGACGGAGCCTGTGGATATCTGGAAGCGTGCGGATCTCTTCGTATTATCGTCGACCTATGAAGGATGGGGGAGGACCGTTGTCGAAGCCATGGCTGCCGGCGTTCCGGTGGTGACGACGAATGTCGGATGCGTCGGTTCATTTTTCCGTCCACAGCTCGACGGCCGCGTGGTTGAACCGCATGACGCGGATGCGCTCGCGTCCGCCATTCGCGAACAGTTTGACGAAGGCGAACGGAGAGAGAGGATGCGCGTGAATGCCCGTGAACGTGCGCGAAGTTTTCCGAACCGTGAAATGCTCCAACATTCGCAAATAGAATCCTGGCGCCATGCGCGCGAGCGCGTAACGGATGGGAGCCGGCGTTTTGATTTGTGGGTCATCGCCTTTGTCGCATTCGCCGTTCTTTCGCGCGCGGCATCGGTGATCCTTTTTCATCACTCGCTTTTGAATCGCGATGACGGCCCGTTCATTCTTGTTCAATCATGGTTTCAGGAACTTGGATATACCTTCGCCAATCAGCTTGGGTGTCCGTCCGCATATCGCTCGCCGGGATTTTTGTTCTTCCTGACAGCGCTGTACACATTCTTTTCGCCGGACAATACGCTTGCGCAGGCTATCGTTCAGAATATCGTGGCCGTGGGAATACTCTGGCTCGTGTATGTTGTGGGAAAAGAGCTCGTGGGAAAACGCGCGGCTCTCATCGGCGCATTTCTCATGGCCGTGTATCCGTACACGTTCTATCATTACACGCAGTATTATCATACCTTCCTTTCCAGTTTCTTTTTGCTTCTTCTCGTTTGGTTTTTGCTGAAGCTCGCAAAGACCAAACGGCCTTCATTCGCATTCGGCGCCGGCGCGAGCATTGCCGCGCTTGCCTATGTGCAGGGAACGATTTTAGCCGCGACGCCGTTTATCGTGCTATGGCTCTGGTGGTATTGGCGTTTTGACTGGAAAAAAACATGTATCGCCGCGGCGATCATGGCCGTGGTTTCCGCCGGTCTCATTGCGCCATGGACATACAGGAATTCCAAAGCGTTCCATGCATTCGTTCCATTAACCACGGATTTGGGCTTCGGATTCGCAAAAGCGAATAATGAGAATATTTACGCGCTCACGAAATACGGGTATCCGCAGGAAAGCGTGAACGATATCATCGTTTCCTCAACGAATCCCGGCTATGTGCAGTATCACGTTCCCATTGACACTCGGGAATCGTTCGCTGCCGACGGCTTGGCGGTTATCCCATCCGTACTGTGGACGGAATGGCATCCGAAAGAACCCGTCCGCGATACGGATGAAAACAATGTTTCCTGTTCGGAACTTGGTCCTTTGAATGAAGCGGAATACGGCGAGTATTGGAAGAATATCGGCATGGCATGGCTTTCATCGAATTGGTTCAGCGAGGGGTGGAAGCTTCAGCTCCTCAAAATCAAAACGTTCTGGCAGCCGTCGCTTTTCCCGTCCGTGAAAATGGGCGCGGCTTGGCCATTTGCCGACAATCCTCTTAAGGTTTGGCTTGCGAGGCTATCACTGACCGTTGCCGCGAGTATCGTCATCTTTGGCGGGTTCTTCGGTCTCGGCCTTTCGCTCGCGAAAAAGAACAGGCGCGTCTGGCTTCCGATTGCTATTATCGTCATCTATACGGTTATGCATTCCCTCTTCGCCGGATATACCAAATACCGCATTCCGTTGGATAATCTCATGGCGATGTATGCCGGCTATGCGCTCGTGACCCTCTGGGACGCTTTCCGTAATCGGAAACAGAAGACTTCCGTATGATCTCTTTCGTTTTTCCCGCGTTCAATGAAGCAGAAAATCTCCGCCGTTTTCCGTCGGAGGTCTTTCCCATTTTCAATACCTTAAACGAATCATATGAGATCGTGGTTGTGGATGACGGCAGTATTGATGATACGAATGCGGTTGCTTCATCGCTCGGCGGACCTGTGCGCGTGATAGCGCATACCAAGAATCAGGGTCTCGGCGCGGCTCTGCGCACGGGAATTCGCGAAGCCCGCGGCGATATCGTCATTACCATGGATACGGACCTCACCTTTGCGCCGGAACTTGTGTCGCGACTGCTCGAACGTTTCCGCAAAGGCGATGTTGACGCCGTTTCCGGTTCGCCCAAGCTCGCGGGATACGGGAACGATATTCCTTCCTATCGTGTCTTCATTGGGAAGGTTTCGACGGTCGTGTATTCGCTTCTTCTTGGTAGCCGTATCACCGCGGTGACCCCGATTTTCCGCCTGTATAAGCGCGAAGACCTTGCGCATCTTCCGCTTCAGGCGACAGGATTCGATATTAATGCTGAAATACTTTTTCATCTCATCCAGCGAGGCAAACGCATTGCCGAGGTACCGGCGCCTCTTACCCAGCGCATTCATGGCGAGAGCAAGCTCGATTATCCGAAAGAAATGAAACGCCATCTCCGGCTGGTCCGGCGCATGTTGGCGTGGAGGTTGGGGTTAAAGAAAACGGGAACATGAGCAAACATCTCGCTATTATCTTAGGGACAAGACCGGAGATCATTAAATGCGCCCCGGTTATTTTGCAGGCGCCAAAGCAACATATCGATGTCAGTATTATTCATACTGGGCAGCATTATTCGCGCGAGCTTGATGGTATTTTTTTTCAGGAATTGAATGTGCCCGAACCGCGGGCGCATGTGCATGTAGGCTCCCATGCAGCGTCGATCCAGATCGGACTCATGATACAGCGCGTCGCTGACGTTCTTGATACGATGAGGCCGGATGCCGTTCTGGTGCAAGGGGATACGAATTCCGTCCTGGCTGGCGCGCTTGCGGCCACGAAAATGGGAATACCAATCGCGCATCTTGAAGCGGGCTTGCGGAGCGACGATTGGTCCATGCCTGAGGAGGCAAATCGTGTGCTGGCGGATCGCATATCCCGATGGCTCTTTTGTCCGACAACTCTGCAGAAAGAACGTCTGCACCAAGAAGGGATCACGAACGGCATTTACGTGGTCGGAAATACGGCGGTTGATTCTGCTCTTCATTATGCAAAAATCGCGTATGAAAAAAGCGATATCGCAGAACGGCTCGGGATCGCGGAAAAACCATTCGGTTTGCTCACCATGCATCGGCCGAGTAATGTGGATGATCCGCAACGTCTTCAGGACATTCTTCGTGCGCTTGGACAGGCATCTGATCGCCTTGGATTAACGGTTATTTTTCCCATCCATCCACGAACGGCAAGAGCTATCGATCGTGCGCATCTCAAGATTCCTTCGTCATTTTTGGGCACGGAACCCCTTGGGTATTTAGACTTGCTTCGGCTCCAGTCTTCCGCGGAACTCATTTTGACGGATTCCGGGGGCATACAGGAGGAAGCGTGCACGCTTCGCATACCATGCGTTACATTGCGTCCGAATACGGAGCGTCCCGAGACGCTTGAGGTCGGGTCGAATGTTCTTTGTGATTCAACGGACGCGGATGTTCTGTGCCGTGCGATGGAATCACAAATAAAGAAGGAGAGGAATTGGGCGAATCCTTTCGGAGACGGGAAAACCGCGGAGCACGTCGTTCGCATACTAGCAAACGAAATGAAAGTATGAAGAAGCAGCGTACATTACTCATCTGTGTTGAAACCGTCGATCTGGACGATCGCGCATATGGATTTTTCAACGACTGGCTATTGGAACTTGAGCGCCAGAATATTAAAGCAATCGTCATCTGTCTCCGAAAAGGCCGCATGTCCGCATTTGCCCAACACGAGATTATCACTCTTCCACGGCCTGGAGCATTTCTTGCACTGAGACGATTATTCGAACTGTGGCGCATTTCCTGGGATCGGCGGCACGAGTATTCAGCGGTTTTTGTGCGCCAGGCACCCGTATTTGTGATGGCGTCGGGATGGTTGTGGCGACTTCTCGGTATGCGCATCATCCTCTGGTATGCGCATTACAAAGGACGATGGGACCTGAATATTGCGGCTTGTATCGCTCACGTCGTCGTGACCTCTGTGCCGGAAGCATGCCGCATCTGGTCCAGAAAGGCGATCGCGATCGGCCAATCCATCGATACTGACCGTTTTCGGATTCCCGCAACCAAAGCACATAACGGATTTCGCGCCTTGGTTCTTGGACGGGTGTCGCCCGTTAAACGGGTGGATGAGATTATTGATGTTTTTGAAACCAGCGCCTTCAAAACAATGCACGGGAGTCTTACTATTATCGGGAAAGCGACGGATCGCGCATATGAAAAAAAGATTCTGGAGCTTGTCGGAGAACATGCGGGCATACGGTGGATGCGCGAAGGGTTGCCATTCGATGCCCTGCCGTCTGAACTCTCCAAATATGATTTTCTCATGAATTTTTACGAAGGAAGCCTGGATAAAGCAATATTGGAGTGTATGGCCTGCGGCATCATTCCGCTTATCTCTACAGATGCCGCGGAGAATTTTTTCCCCGAATCTCTCCATTGGTTGATCGCGCGGACAAAAGGCGCAAGGCTTTCCGCGATAGAAAAACTTTCAGGCTTTTCTTTTGCAGATCGCCAAAAAATCTCCAGTCAGTTGCGAGATATTGTGGTACATGAGCATTCGCTTTCGCATCAGGTGCATCGTTTGATGGAAATAGCTAACCAAAGGTAAGATCATTCGATGTATGGAAATATGTAATAGCTGGAAAAAGCTTCGAAAGATTTTTTGGACTGGTTTGATTATTCGTTTTTTGTTGTTGGCGGTATTGATGATATTTATTGGCGAATCCGCGCTTTTGTTCTCCGACACTCGCGAGTATCTCGGGCTGGCGGATTCTCTCCGGCAAGGACACGGATTTTGGTTTCACGATGTCGCGTATACGCTCCGCACGCCCGGGTATCCCGCCTTTCTTGCAGCGCTCGGCGGAAGCTCATCGATTCAGTTTATTTCCATCATTCAAATTATCATTGCTTCTGCTATTCCGATCCTTACCTATCATATCGCTCGACAGCTCGGATTCACGGAACGTATTTCGATAATTGCGGCCTGGATTACGGCATTGGAGCCGCATATGGTGTATTACAGTATTCCCATATTGCCAGACGCTGTTTTTACAGTCTTCTTTCTGCTATTCATCCTTGCCGGAATGCATTATGTTCAGAAACAAAAACGCCGTGATCTTCTCTTTGCATCGGCGCTGTTTGCGACGCTTCTGTATATCAAGCCCGTCCTCCAGGCATTTCCTTTTTATCTCGCGATTGCCGCTGTTATCATTGCGTTTTCCAAAAAAACATGGCGTCCGATAAAAGATTTTATCGTTTTCTCCGCGATCGTATTTTTGCTCGCCTTTCCATGGATGTTCCGGAATGCGCAGGTCGGAGGCGGTTTTTCTATGAGCTCGCAAGGCCCGGCACTCGTGGCATTCAAACTCGCCACGTCTGTGATGAGTTTGCGCGACCACATAACCTTTGACGAAGCGGAACGCATTCTTGAAACTCGTTGGGATAAAGCCACGCCTATTCCCATCAAAGAGGTTTCCGCGTATCTATTACAGTATCCGACTGAGCTTGCGCGAGTGCTGGCCATGAATTCCATTCTTTTGTGGACATCGCAGACATATACCTATATTCCGAATTATTACGGATTTCTGCCATTGCCTCCGGCCTATACCGAACGTCCGCCCAGCGTATTACTTCTTCAGGGAAAGGTTATGGAGTTTGGGAGGGAGATGCTTTCGCTTTTGCGTTATCCGTATATCCCATTGGCGATTATCGGGAAGCTTCTGTGGACGCTTGTGGCGGCGATGTTTTTCTATGGACTCTTGAAAGGATTGATGCAAAAAAACGAATCAGCATGGGCATTGCATGTTTTTGTCGCTCTGCTCGTGCTCTGCTATACCATGACGACATGGATAGACGGGTTCAATGTGGAAGCGCGCCTTCGCTACCCGTTTAATCCGCTGATGTTCGTGTACGGCACGGCAGCCGCCGTTTTGGTTCTTCGTTCGCTCAGAAAAATGCTACCTTCATATGGCTGATACTCTCCGTACTTTTGAAGATGCATACTGGAATCACTGGAATCAAAATGAGGTTTTTCGGCATACTCAGGCGCTTGCCTGGCTCGATGCGTCGGACGGACCCGTTGTAGATATCGGTTGCGGCGACGGTTTTTTTCTCGCGAAACTTCGTGAAAAGGGGATAGAGGCCTGGGGAACGGATATTTCTTCTACCGCGATCAAGCACTGTCATGAGAAAGGTCTTGATACCCAGGAAGGTGATTTTGCGGGCGGCTATGTGCCGGAACGCAATGCTAAGACGGCAACAGCGCTTGATGTTCTCGAGCATTTGTATACACCAGATCCGCTTCTCGCGTCACTCCATTCTCGCGTTGAAACGCTGATTATTTCTGTGCCAAATTTCGCCTCATTGCCGGCTCGTCTTCAGGTGCTTTTCGGCCGCGTTCCAGAGAATAATACGCCACGCAAGGGTCACGTATACTGGTATACGCAGTCCGTCCTCTGCCGTAATCTTGAAAAGAACGGGTGGCGGATTGTTGCATGGGGGTTGAATCCACCCTGGATGGACAAACCAATCGTCGGCACGCTTATGAAAGGACTAGCCCATGTGTGGCCATCGCTTTTTTCTCTCTCTTTTGTAGTGAAAGCAGAACGTGTATGAGGAGAATAATGCGCAATATATATATAGGTTTGTTCATCCCTCTCCGGGGTATTTTTCGCATCGTTTCTCCCTCCAAAGAAGTTTGTGTATTGTTTTATCATTCCATCTCTGAATCACAAGATCCCTTTTCCATTTCGCCGATTGATTTTGAAAAGCAGCTCATGCTTTTGCGCCATGTTGCGAATCCCGTATCGTTATCCGATATCGTTTCGTACGTAAAAGGGGACAAGGATCTCCCGGACGGATCCGTAGCTGTGACATTCGATGACGGTTATCAAGACATCGTGACAACCGCGCTACCCATTTTGCATAGATATCGCATACCCGCAACCGTGTTCGTGAGCGTAGATCCGCTAAAGAATGAACTCGGTAATGCGCATGAACTGCTTACCCATGATGATATACGTCATTTATCACAGGACCCTCTCATTGAGATTGGTTCACATGCCATAACGCATAAAAAGCTCACAAGATTAGCCGATCACGAGGTTCGATTTGAACTCCAACAGAGCAAAGATAAAATCGAGAGTATCACCGGAAAGCCTTGTCGGTATATCGCGTATCCAAAAGGATCCGTTAATCCGAAGGTGCGTTTCTTGACGCAAAATGTGAAATATGTTGCAGGTGTGTGTATAAAACAGGGGATGGTTTATCCCAATATGGATCCTTTTCTTATAAAAAGGATCGTTGTTCAAAAGGGAATCGGCGCCTTTGCATTCCGTTGGAGAATGACACGCATTATGGATTGGCTTGCCGTCTTTGATACGACATTACAAAAATTATGGAGAAGATAAACGCGAGCGTCGGCATTCTCACTTTTAACTCCGCGGCAACCTTGGAGCGCGCTTTGGAATCCGTAAAGGATTTTGAGGACATTATCGTTTGCGACGGCGGGAGCACGGATGGGACCCTGGAAATTGCGCAACGATATGGCGCGCGCGTTATCCCGCAAGATCCGCAAGCGACGGGACCGCACAGGATTACGGATTTTGCAGCCGTACGGAACCGTTGTCTCGAGGCTGCGCGAACAGGCTGGTTTTTTTATATTGATTCTGACGAACGAGCAGAACCCGAGCTTGTTCATGAAATCGCCGACATCGTAAATCAAAATCCTCCTGGGGTGCGTATATACAAAATTACTCCGCGGATTATTTATCGCGGCCGCCGTATTGAATATGCTTCCAGCTATCCGGGGTATCAGACGCGTTTTTTTAAGATAAATCCAAAGATTCATTTTCGTAAGGCTGTTCATGAAAGGATTGAATATCCAAGCGATACTGAAGTTTCTATTTTAAAAGGTCACTGGAATTATTATCTTTCAGGGCCGGAAGAGATAATGGAAGACGTGGAAATACGAGATATTCCCATTTTATTTCGTAGATATCAAAATCAACCTACCTGGAAAAGGTATCGCGGTGCATGTAAGAGTTTGATATCCCTCATTGTCATTTTTTTGAAATCATTCCGTAATCTGTTCCACCCCACAGAGAGCATGCCGTGGAGTGTTGAGTGTGCAAAGATGCGGGTTCAATTCAGGTTCTTTCGTGCGCTCCTTTTTGGATCAGAGAAAAAGTATGGATGACCTCAATATTCAAGTAGAAGCAAAACACTATTTTCGTCCGCGCTACATTCACAAGGAGCGTTGGATCAATTATTGGTATCAATTACAAGCTATTTTTGAATCAAAGGCCTCTCGAATTTTGGAAATAGGAATTGGGAACGGCCTCGTTCTTGATACGTTACGAAAAGTTGGTATTCATGTTGAAACGGTGGATATTGATCCATCTTTACATCCCGATATCGTTGCAAGCGCGGTTCGGTTACCGATGCAAAATGAGGCGTATGATTTTGTGCTCTGCGCTGAAGTGTTAGAACACCTCCCGCCGGACCAAGTAAAAGCGGCTTTGGAAGAGATTTTTCGTGTTACGAGAGACTGTGCACTCATCACACTCCCGTACGCAGGAAGTTGTATTACGTTTACGTTTAAAATCCCCCTTCTTAAAAAGAGTGAATGGATCCTGAAGATTCCACATTTTTGGAAGAAACACGTTTTTGATGGGCAGCATTATTGGGAAGTTGGGAAGCAGGGTTTTTTACAGAAGGACATTCAGAAAATGGTGGAAGAAACCGGGTTTTTGGTGCAGCGCATGTCGACTCATTCCGATGATCCCTCACACCTTTTTGTTCTACTCAAGAAAAATCATTCTGTATCATGACGAACGCTTCCGTTTTATACATCGCGAATGCACGCATGCCCACGGAGAAGGCGCATGGTCTTCAGATTGCGAATATGTGCAGGGCTCTCGCAGAGCATGGGATGGATGTGACGCTCGTGGTTCCGAAACGAAAGAACCCCATTCAAGAAGATGCTTTTCGATATTATGGCATTGAACCATCCTTTCGAATTCGATACATTTGGTCATGGGATTTGATTGGTTCCCTCGGTGTAATAGGTTTTTGGATTCAACAGATAACGTTTTCGTTTTCAGCCTGGCGGGCCTGCAGAAATTTTTCCGCACAGGACAGCGTTTTTTCCAGGGACATTTTTGCGGCATGGCTTTTGTCTTTCGGAAAACGGAAGGTGATTTTTGAAATGCACAGGTATCCGGAGCGATTTGTCGGAATGTGGAAACGCCTGCTCCGAAGGATGAACGGCATTGTATCTACGAATCAGTGGAAGGCGGAGAACATGGTTCGGGTCATGGGATATCCTAAGGAACGCATCCGCGTTCTTCCAAATGGATTCGATCCGTCGTTGTTCAGTGCTCATCAATCACAGATGAAGCTACGCGAAGCTTTACAACTCCCGCCCAATCAGACCATCGTCCTTTACACAGGACATTTGTATGACTGGAAGGGAGCGCATGTGCTCGCGGATGCCGCCAGATTCACAACGAATATTCTTTTTGTATTTGTCGGAGGTACTTCGCAGGATATTGAGCGATTCAAAAAAGAATACCGTCATACTCCCAATATTCTTCTTGTGGGGCACAGGCCGCATCGAGAGATTCCGAAATATCTCCATTCGGCCGATATTCTCGTACTTCCGAATTCCGCTAAGAGCCACGAATCGCAATTCAGCACATCGCCGATCAAACTTTTTGAATATCTCGCTGCGGCAAAACCCATTGTCGCGTCGGATCTGCCGTCGATTCATGAGATTCTCGGCGATACCAATGCGGTATTTGTGGAGCCGGATAATCCCGGGGAACTTGCGAAAGGCATTCTTCATTTGATCGGGCAATCGGATCTTGCCCAGCGTATGGCACAAGCAAACAAAGTTTTGTCAGCGTCTTACACATGGGATCGGCGGGCGGGTGCTATTATGGAGTGGATACAAAGGCTATGACGGACGTACTGCGGAACAGAACATTTCTTCGCCGTGTCGGGGAAGGCTTTGCTTGGGCGTCCGGTGGATCGTTTGTATTGAAAATTATAGGGATGGCGATAACGTTTCTTATTATTGCCAGACTTTCCTTGCATGAATATGGTACGTATCAGCTTTCACTGGCAGCTTGGGGCCTCTCACTCACATTTTTTTTCCAGGGGATCAATCAAGTCGCTATTGCTCAATCTGCAAGACGACATAAAGATGGCGATTATGCATCAATGATACAGCTTGGCCGAGGACTGCTTTTTTTTAAAATTATTGTAGGAATTCTTTTGTGGACATTTATACATTTTGCTTCCCCCATACTCAGTCGTTATTACAGCGGAGACATCATTCAGCTTCTCGGTATATTGTCATGGACGTTTCTCGCCATTCCCTTATCCGAATTCATACGGTTCGACTTATCTTCCCGTCAGCGCTTTGCCGAACAAAGCCTGTTTGATGTCGCCGAAGAGTTTATTCGCGGCGCAGGTATTCTCGCGGCATTGTTTGTGTTTCGATCGGGTATTGAAGGATTACTTTGGGCAATGGTTATTTCGATTGCCATTACGCCATTATTTTTTTTGCCATTCATTAAAGCGGATTATTTCCGTCTGAAAATTGCATTCACATTGAGACCATTTTGGCAACTCATTTTTGACCAGGGTGTTTGGGTGGTTTTGCAGAAATATGTTCGTCTTTCTGAAAAACATCTTCGGCTATTTGTTGTCCAGTACTTCGTTGGGCGTGAAGCAGTAGCATTGTTTGCGATTGCCGAAAAACTTCTAACATATGTGATGGGGATTGTCCCCATGCAGAACATATTGATACCTGCCATTTCGGCAGAAGCCGGGGATCAAGATCGACTGAAAACAATCCTTGAACGCGGGATTAAATATAGTTTGCCATTTTATTTTTTGGTGACACTGGCTGCGTATATTTCTGCACCGATATTTCTTCGTTATTTTTTTCCACAATATCTTTCCGCTGTTCCGCTTTTCTCGATATTACTGCTCTATGCTCCCTTTACCGGCGTGTCTTTAATTCTCACCTCATTCTTTTATTCAAAACAGGAACAGCGAGCAGCATTCTTTGCTGTATTAGTGCGTTTTGGTCTTTTTCTCGTTTTTGCACCCATCATGTTATTGCTGTTCGGAGTCATCGGCATTGCAATCGAGTATGTCATCAGTCTCTATCTCTACAATGTTTTGCGTTATGCTTCCATTGTCCGTATTTATCCCAGCCTTTCCCTTACTTGGCAGGTTTTTACCAGGTTTGACAGTTACGACCGAGCGGTATGGAGCCGCATTAAAAACCGATTGACGAAACGCTCAAAATAGGGCAGGCTCAACAATCATGTTCAAAACAGAGAAAGAAAGAAAGATTATTTTTCTCAGCATATATAGCGGAGATGTAGATCGTATTTTTGTACGATCCGGCGTATTAGATGGGCTCGTTAGTGCCGGGCACTACGTTGTGCTCCTCGTCCGCGGCGATGACGGAGAGCAGGAAAAAATTCGATATTATCAGGATTCATATTTACGGGAGGGCGTCGTGATCGAATTTATCCCATTGGGAATGAATGCATTCGAATTTTTTGCATATCATCTCGCATGGAATTCGCTTCCAAGCTATTCCGCTTATGTGAAGCGAAAAGATTTGTATCTGAAGCACAAAAAGAAATTCCGTTATAGCCTTGAACTGCTCGCTGGATTCCTCGGACGTTTTAGGTTATGGCGGCACTTTTTGCGTTCCGTTTATTATCATTGGCCGGATGCATACTGTAAAGACCTTTTTGATAGATATAAGCCAGATCTGCTATTCGCTCCAAACATGTTTTCACCCGAAGATTGCCGTCTGCTTCGGTATGCAAAAAAACACGGTATTACGACGGTAACAACCATGAAAAGTTGGGATGTTCCGACCACGAGGGGATTTACACGTGTCATTGCCGATAGAATTTTAGTATTTAACGAAATTAATAAACAACAGACCATAGATATTGGGGATTATCCGGAAGAAAAAATTCGCGTGATGGGATTTCCCCAATTTGATTACTATGTACGTCCTGAACTTCGCGTGCCGCGAGAAGATTTCTTTAAAAATATCGGCGCAGATCCCTCGAAACCACTTATTCTTTTTGCCATTCCCGGCGATTTTAAGCTTCCGACCATCAACGACATCCTCATCGCACTAGATAATGCAATCGAATCGGGGAAAATACCACGCGATATACAGGTGCTCGCACGCTTTCATCCGAAGTATCGTTCTCCTGCCGAGACGCTGAAGAATCTGAGACATTTCATCATGGATAGGCCCGGAACGTATTTCACGGACAAAGTAGAATTGTCGACGGACGCACCAATGTCGCAGACATTTCAATGGGTATTTACAAATAAAGATATCGTCCACCTCGTTAATTCTCTCTTGTATAGCGACATAGTTATTAATGTGGAGTCGACGATAACACTCGATGCCAACGCTTTTAATAAACCCGTCATCATGATCGGATATGACGGCGACCAAAAGCTCGACTACTGGCATTCCGTGCGTCGTAATTATGATCGCGAACATTTTAAGGCCGTACTTGAATCCGGCGGTGTTGCATATGTTCAAAGTCATGATGAACTTATCAATGCTATTCTTCGTTATCTAAAAGAGCCAGAGGCAGACAAGGAGGGGCGGCGTCGGCTCAAAGAGCGGCTGTTGTATAAAGTAGACGGTAGGTCGTCGCATCGCGTTGTGCAGTATATTCTCGAAATGCTATGAATGTCCTCGCAATTATTCCGGCGAGAGGAGGATCAAAAAGCATCCCCCGGAAAAATATCCGTGAACTGTGCGGAAAACCGTTGATCGCGTGGTCGATAGAAGAAGCGAAAAAATCAAAATATGTTACCCGCGTCATTTGCTCTACCGACGATCGGGAGATTGCGGAGGTGGCGGCGCAGTATGGCGCGGAGGTCCCGTTTTTGAGGCCCGCAGAGATTTCAGGAGATTTGGCGACAGACGTGGAGTTTTTAACGCACACCCTCAATTTTTTAAAGGAGTCGGAAGGATATGAGCCCGACGTTCTTCTTCGACTTGCACCGACATCACCACTTCGGACGGCGGAAGATATTGACGTTGGCATAGAAACACTCATGAAAAACCCCGAAGCTGACGCTGTACGAGCCATTCACGAGTCGCCGAAACATCCATATAAAATGTGGAGAATATCCGAAGATGGCAAATATTTACAGCCGTTCCTGCCAAAGGAGTTTACAAATATGGATGAGCCGTACAACGGTCCTCGCCAGTTGTTACCAAAAGTTCATGTTCATACGGGTGCCGTCGATGTATATCGACCCTCAACCATTCTTGAGCTGAAATCGACATCCGGAAGGCGCCTTGCTTTTTTTTGGATGCCTGAAGAGCGTTCCGTAAATATCGATCATGAAATCGATTTTCAGATCGCTGAAACACTCATGAATAGGCGAAGTGGCGAAGGTCGCTCTCCACGATACACCCCGCCGGAATCCTTGATTTAATCATATATTTTGCTAAGTTGCACTTCCGGGGGATTATGGATAATCTGCCCCATACACTTATGACCCATACGCCACGCGAGGAGCAGTTCAATTTCGAAGGGCTGTTTGTCTTTGAAATGGCGAACAATCATCAGGGCGACGTAGAACACGGAAAGCGGATTATTCGCGAAATGGCAAAATTGGCGAAAGAATTCGGTGTAAAGGCGGCCGTGAAGCTCCAATTTCGGGATTTGGATACGTTTGTCCATCCGGCAGAAAAAAACAACAAGGATAATAAGCACGTCCAACGTTTTCTCTCCACAAAGTTATCAGAGGATCAGTTCGCTGAACTTATTCGCGAAACAAAAGAGCACGGTCTCTTGACCATGTGTACACCTTTCGATGAGCCGTCCGTCGATCAGCTTGCGAGACAAGGAATTGAAATACTGAAAATAGGCAGTTGTTCGGCAAAAGACTGGCCATTGCTCGAAAAAGCCGTTCAAGCAGGAAAGCCGATGATCGTATCGACGGGCGGCATGCACATGAAGGATGTCGATAATCTGGTCAGCTTTTTGGATCATCGTTACGCGAATTTCGCTCTCATGCATTGCGTGGCCGTTTACCCAACGCCGAAAAATAAATTACGTCTTCGTCAAATCGAAGTCATGCGCGAGCGGTATCCCGAAATCACTATCGGTTTTTCCACGCATGAAGATCCGGACAATACGAGCGCGATTCAGCTTGCCTTTGCCAAGGGAGCGCGCATGTTTGAAAAACATGTCGGCGTTCCCACTGATACCATCAAACTCAACGCCTATTCGGCAAATCCGGATCAGGTTCGAGCATGGCTCAAGGCCTATCAGGATGCCGTGGATTCATGCGGGAATGAAGAATCATTGTGGGGTCAGGCGGATGAGGCGAAAGACCTTCATTTGCTTATGCGTGGAGTGTTCGCGATGGGGGATATCAAGAAGGGACAGATAATCCATCGTGATGACGTCTTTTTCGCATTTCCCATACAACAGGGCCAGATGTCAAGCGGCCAATGGCGTGACGGGATTGTCGCCGATCGCGATTATGCCAAGAATATGCCGCTTCTTGCTTCGCTTTCAGAGCGGCCATTGGGAAAAAAAGAGCTGATTTACGGCGTGATCCATGACGTGAAAGGCATGTTAAATGCCGCTCGTATTCCCGTTGGTCTGGAATTTAGTGTTGAGCTTTCGCATCATTATGGCATGAAGAATTTTCGTGAGTGCGGTGTTGTCATCATTGACTGCATCAATCGAGAGTACTGCAAAAAACTTCTCATACAGCTTCCCGGCCAGCGTCATCCCTATCATCATCACAAGAAAAAAGAAGAAACATTCCAGATGCTCGCAGGCAAGCTCGAAGTGGAACTTGAAGGGAAATACCGCCGTACACTGTATCCCGGCGACACCCTTGTCATTCAGCGTGGCGTGAAGCATCGGTTTTGGACGGAAAGCGGAGCTATTTTTGAAGAAGTATCCACGACGCATTACAATGACGATTCCATGTATGACGACCCATCGATCAATACAAAACCGCGCGAAGAGCGAAAAACAAAACTCGTAAATTGGGGTCGTCATCAGTTCGATTAATTACTTATCAGCGTATTGTATGAAGGTGAAAGTCATCGGCGCCGGTTCTATCGGCAATCATCTTACGCAGGCATGCCGCCGAATGAGATGGGATGTGACGGTCGTTGATACGGATCCGGAAGCTCTTCGGAGAATGAAGGAAGAGATTTACCCTCAGCGATATGGCGCGTGGGATGAAGGAATTCAACTCGTTACCAGCGACCAGGAACCCAAAGGCGGCTTCGATATTATTTGCATCGGCACCCCTCCGCACGTTCGTATGCCGCTTGCTATCGCCGCACTTTCCGAGAAACCGAAAATTCTTCAGTTGGAAAAGCCACTTTGCGCGCCAAGATTGGAGAGGCTCGGGGAATTCATGACGGCATACCGGAATCAGTCCGACACCATCGCTGTCGTCGGGTACGACCACGCCGTATCCGAATCCGTATCATGGATTACGGATAATCTTCGCGAACAGAGGATTGGTGATGCGCAGAGCATCGACGTTGAATTTCGCGAACATTGGAAGGGAATATTTGGCGCGCATCCATGGTTGTCCGGCCCGCAGGATACATATCTGGGATTCTGGCAAAAGGGCGGAGGAGCAAGCGGGGAGCATTCCCACGCTCTTCATCTTTGGAGGCATTTTGCCAAAGCCGCAGGTTTCGGATCATGGCGTAAAGTATCGTCGTTCATGGATATGAAGACACATGACGGCGCGGAGTATGACTCTCTTTCCGCGTTCACGGTGGAAACGGATGCGGGACGCGTCGGGAGGATCATTCAGGACGTCATAACGCTGCCGACGCGGAAATGGATACGGTTGCAAGGTAGCAAAGGATTCATTGAGTGGTACTGTAACGGCCATTCGGATGGCGATCTTGTGAAATATCAGTTTGGCGACGGACCTGCGGAAGAAAGGATCTTTGCAAAAAAGCGCCCGGATGATTTTTATCGGGAAATTCTCCACATACAGGATTTGATCAATGGGGAGGTTTCCGCTGTCGATTCCCCGATTTCGATCGAAAGCGGAGTTGCTGTGATGGAATTATTGCGAACAGCGCATGAACATAGGAATGAAGGGGCTATTATTCAGATGCTATAAACCTCATGACAAACAGGCATCGGCTTCTTTATGTGTATGAAGAACGCATCCCGCAAAATTTGCGGGAGCTTGTTTTGAGCCTTATCCCTGTAAATGAGTTTGAGATCGATTCAATGACGTATACGATCCCTGACGATGAAAAGATACAAAAATTGAAATGGGCCGAAGTTGCGTTGTTTGCGCCCGGCCGATTTTTATCGGACGAGGTATTGTCCCAGGCAAGCCATATAAAGCTCATGCAGCTTTGGAGCTCCGGATATGACAAATTCAATACCAAAGGTGCTGCAGCAGCAGGTATTCCTGTTGCGAATAACGGAGGGGCAAATGCGATATCTGTTTCGGAACACACGATCCTTCTTATGCTCTCGGTTTATAAGTGGATTCATGACAGCCACCATCGGACCGTAACAGGGAACTGGGCCGGGAATAGCCACGGTATGGACATGTTTCTGCTCCATAAGAAAACCGTCGGTATCATCGGGTTCGGGAATATCGGCCGGAATGTCGCGAAGCGGCTAACAGGATTCGATACGAATACATATTACTACGATATCCGACGCGCTCCCGAAGACGTGGAACGGGAGTTGAAGGTGACTTATGTATCGTTAGAGGAGATCTATAGAACAGCGGACATTATCACGCTTCATCTTCACTACAACAAAGAAACGGAGAATATGATCGGCGAAAACGAATTCGCCCTGATGAAAAAGAATACAGTTTTAATCAATGTTTCACGCGCTCAGCTCGTGAACAAGAACGCGCTTATCAAAGCTCTCTCAGAAAAACGCATTGCAGGCGCTGGCATGGATGTGTACATGGAAGAACCGACAAAGGCAGGAGATCCTTTGCTCCAGCTCCCGAACATCGTCGCAACGCCGCACATGGCCGGTTCGACATATGATACCTATTTTGTGGCAATTCAGAATGCGGTAGAGAATTTTCGCCGCGTGCTCAACGGAGAAAAGCCCAAATGGATTATAAACGGGATTGAGTAATATGAATCCGTTCATCAATCCTGTTTTTAATCCCGTATTTTCGCGTTACCCCCTTCGTCTTGTTGATGTCGGGGCGGCAGGCGTATTGCGGTCGCCATGGCCTCGCGCATCAACATTTCTGCACGTATATGCTTTCGAGCCGGGCGCACGTGTCGAGGACATACTTCAAGGTCAGAATCAGAATATCACCGTTTTTCCCGTTGCCCTTTCCGACCATTCGGGCAGGGCAATGCTTCATGAAACAAAAAAGCCCGATGGATCATCCCTGCTTCAACCGTCGAATAATCTCGAGCCTTACGGTGGTTCAGATCGCTTTGAAGTCGTGAAAGAATACCCTGTAGAGGTTGAGACACTCGATCAAATAATCGCGCAACATGCGATTCCGTATGTCGATTTTCTCAAAATTGATACGCAAGGGACGGAGCTTCAAGTATTGAAAGGGTCGGAAGGGACCCTTGTATCCGTATTCGGTATTCATTTAGAAGTAAATTTCTTCGGCCGGTATGAAGGTCAGACCTATTTTTCTGACGTAGATTCCTGGCTTCGTCATAGAGGTTTCGTTTTATATGATCTCGAAAGGCGCTATTTGAAACTCAAGACTGGATTGAATTTTGGAGGGCCTAAGGGCGCCCTTATGAAGGGCGATGCTCTGTATCTTCGGAATCCGCTAATACCAGATCTTTATAATGACGCTGACCCAGAGTCGCGCAAAGCGCGGGCGCTTCGGAAAATCGCGATTGCACTTTTATATGGATATGTTGACGTCGCCTTCGGTCTTTTTCAAGAATTTAAGTTATTTTTTTGTGATGAAGAAATTGTCGTCCTAAGAGACTTTTTCTCTCACACGAAATCAAGCGCACGATTTATTCCACAATTCCGCGGTCGCGTGCGCTTGGCGCGTTTTTTTAAACAAATAGGCGCCTGGCTTGAACCGCGTTCGAACATTGGATCTTCTGGAGATGATATATTTGGCAATAGCCTTCGCTAATCTTTTTTTGCAGCGAATCCATAGCCAATGGCGAATTTGGGATCTTTTGGGATTTGGTGAAAAAACTTTTGGAGAATCAAACGAAGCATTTTTTCATTCCACCAAATGAGTTTGGCAAGAATCCGATAGAACAGTCCTTTTAATTTTGCGTATGTGAACAATCGATAAAAGAAATGTTTCTGCGTATGATGATAGAGATCGATTGGCGTCGTGAGCGTTGAAATTTTAACGTTCTTCAAACCGGTCTCTTTAAGCAGTCGTTCCAGCATGAAAGGCGTATACCGGTGATAGTCGTATGGTTCCTGATGGACTCCCAACATAAACGGAATTGTGCCAATCAGACAGCCGCCCGGTTTCAGAATACGATAGCACTCTGAGAGAACGTCCTTTGTATTCGGGAGATGCTCGAATACATTGGACGCAATAATGATATCCAAGGAATCGTCGCGGAAAGGCAGGGGTTTTGTTAAATCGCATATTACGTCCGCATCGGGATATGGAAAGAAATCAGCGGCGATCTTGTTTGGGAAACGCTGCACCAAATCTTCAAACTGACCTTGTCCGACACCAAAGTCAAGGACGAGCAAGTCATGCGCTACATCCGCCAATTCCTTCTTGAGAAATGCATAATTCGACTTTCTCCAGCTCGTCCATCGTGAAGGATTCTTCGCCCCCGTCCGTAGGGTGGGTTCTATATCTTCGTAAGGCAGTATAAAAAATATTTTTTCATTTTTTATGAAAAAAGCACCGTCCGTGAGTTCGGCGCTTTCTGCCGGAATCTCTCTACACTCGGGTTTGAGCACCTTGATAATTGTATGTTTCATACACAGCATTCGAAGTTTACATGGAAAAAGATATCTGACAATACGTTGGATTCTTGCTTTTTTTCCGTAAACATTCTACAAAACGTTCAACAAATATGACTCACACTCTTGTAATCCTTACCAAAAACGAGATTGAAGGGCTGAATGCGATTTTTCCAAAAATCGATCGGTCCCTCTTTTGTGAGATTTTGGCTCTGGATGGCGGATCCTCGGATGGGTCAATCGCATTTTATGCGTCACATGGGATTTATCCTCCGACGAGACAGAAAATTCTCTATGGCGACTGTTTCCGATACGCAGCCAATCACGCAAAGGGGGATACGGTGACGTTTTTTCGTCCTGATGGGAACGAAGACCCATCGGATCTCCCCAAACTCATTAAGAAGATTGAGGCGGGCGCGGATCACGTTATTGCCTCGCGCTTTCTTCCGGAATCGCGGAATGAAGAAGATGACCAGGTTATCAAACTCCGTGCCTGGGCGAATCGTTCGCTTACCTGGTCAGCAAATGCGTTTTTCCGGAAAAAAGGACCGTATATTACGGACACGATCAATGGGTATCGTATTATCCGTACGCAGGCGCTGAAAGATTTGCATCTGGATGCTCCACGATTCTCTATCGAGTATCAAATGACCATCCGTTCCTGGAAGCTAGGGCACCGTATGGAAGAGGTCCCGACGATTGAGGGGAATCGTATCGGCGGACAGGTGAAAGCCCAGTCCATCCCCGTGGGTATTGATATGGTAAAGACACTGTTTCACGAAAAGGCGATCGGCTTGTCTTTTGCAAAGTCCGGACTTATGTCAGGAACAGAGGGGCTATGAAGCGTTGTTTTATTACGGGAGTGACCGGACAGGACGGAAGTTATCTTGCGGAGTTGCTACTTGATCGCGGCGATGAGGTACATGGCATCATCCGCCGTTCTTCAAGTTTCAATACTTGGCGCATTCATGAGCGCTTTCAGAACCAGGACGGGCAGAAAAAATTTTATCTTCATTATGGCGATCTTTCTGATGGAATGAATCTCGTCCGTCTGCTTCGGGAGATCCAGCCCGATTATATTTTTAACCTTGCGGCGCAATCGCATGTGCGCATCAGTTTCGATATCCCTGAATATACCGGCGAAGTCACTGGTCTTTCAACGCTTCGACTCCTTGAGGCGATACGCCAGGCTGGACTTGCCGACCGAGTGCGGTTTTATCAGGCCTCATCAAGTGAAATGTTTGGGAGTGCACCCCCGCCACAGTCGGAAGAAACGCCCTTTGCTCCGCGCAGTCCGTATGCGTGCGCGAAGGCATTTTCGTACTACATTACGAAAAATTACAGAGAAAGTTATGGAATGTTCGCCACGAACGGTGTCTTATTTAACCATGAATCGCCACGCCGCGGTGAAAATTTTGTTACGCGCAAAATTACACTCAATTTGGCGCGTATCAAGTACGGCCTTTCGGATACGCTGGCGCTGGGTAATTTGGATGCAAGACGTGACTGGGGATTCGCGCGAGATTATATGGAAGCGGCTGTCCTGATGCTGGAACATGATTATCCAGACGATTTCGTTATTGCGACGGGCGAGAGTCATTCAGTCCGTGAACTTGCGGAGCAGGCAGCTAGGTTACTCGACATGTCTATTGAGTGGAACGGTGAAGGTCGGAATGAGGTTGGAAGAGATGCGAAAACCGGGAAAGTGCTGATCGTCATCGATCCGAAGTATTTCCGTCCTGCAGAGGTGGATCATCTGGAAGGTGACGCAACCAAGGCAAAAGCGACACTTGGTTGGTCGCCGAAGACATCTTTTCAAGACCTTATACGCATGATGGTGGAGCACGATGCCCGTGAATGCTCTCGCGAAGCCTATACGAAAAGACTACAATAACATTATGAATTATTGGCAAGGTAAAAAGGTTGTCGTAACAGGTGGTGCGGGCTTTATCGGCTCGCATATGGTCGAGAGGCTTTTACGCGAAGGTGCGAGTGTAACGGTTACGCTCCGCCAGAGAATGGATGTCACGCAGACCTATCTTGCCCCGATCGCTCGAGACATTCACGTCGTGAACGTTCGTTTAGAGGATGAGCCTTCCATGGTGCCGGTTCTGAAAGGGCAGGACTGGGTGCTGAATATCGCCGCGCATATGGGCGGGCTGCTCTACAGCAGTAAGAATCATGCGTACATGTTTTATGAGAATCTCCGGCCAGCCATAAGCATGATGGAAGCGGCGCGTCTCGCCGAAGTGCCGAACTATCTTGTATGTTCCACCGCTTGTGTCTATCCGGGCGACGCTGAGACCCCTATTAAGGAAACGGAAGGATTCCGCAGTTTCCCTCAGGAAACTAACGAAGGGTATGGCATGGCGAAACGCACGCAGGAATACATGGGGATGCTGTACGCAAAACGTTACGGTATGCATATTCCGATCGCGCGTCCCTTCAATGCGTATGGTCCGCGAGATGATTTTCATTTTGATACTTCTCATGTTATTCCGGCGCTCATCCGTCGCTGTCTAGCTGCTCCGCAAAGCGGTGAATTGCTCGTCTATGGCACGGGAAATGCGATTCGTGCTTTGGTCTATTGTGATGATTTCGTGTCAGGACTTTTAGCTGTCGCGGAAAAAGGCCCCAGCGGCGATCCCATCAATGTCGGAACCGGAGATTATGTCACCATTCGGGAGTTGGCGGAAAAGGTAATGACCGCTACCGGTCGAACAGATCTTTACATTCATTTTGATACATCAAAACCGGAAGGGCAAATGCGACGCTATGCCGATACCACCAAGGCCCGTGAGATGACGGGGTTTGAGTGTAAGGTTTCCCTTGATGAGGGTCTCCAGAACACCGTGGAATGGTTCAAGGGAGAAGTCGCAGCGGGAAGGCTCCAGATTTGATGAACGCTTGAACCAACCCCGTTTTCCTGCTGAAATACACTCTCATCTATGAATGGTCAGCCATCCATCGCCATTATCGGTCTCGGCTGGGTCGGGGGAGCGCTCGATCGTTTTTTTCAGACCAGGAACATCGACATTGGCCGCTATGACCCACCAAAGGGCTTGAGCGACAATTCCGTTCTCGAGGCAGCAGACATCGTTTTCATCGCCGTGCCAACGCCGTTTTATTTGGACGGCTCCGGCTTCGATGATACGTATATTCGCGCTGCCATCGAAGCCATTCCCGGAGAAGGGAAAACCATTGTCCTCAAATCCACCATTCTGCCCGGTACCACGGATCGCCTGCAGGCGCTGTATCCGCAGCATCGATTCATATTCAATCCGGAATTTCTTACGCAGTCGCGCGTGGATGAAGACATGCAGCATCCGAACCGACAAATTATCGGCTATACCAATCAGAGTCGGCGCGATGCCGAAACCGTCATGGGACTTTTGCCGCGCGCGCCGTTTGAAAAAATTATCCCTGCACGCGCCGCGGAAATGGTGAAATATTTCGGGAATGCGTTTTATGCGCTCAAAGTGGCGTATGCCAATCAAATGTATGATCTTTGCAAACAGCTCGACATTGAGTATGACATGGTCAAGGAATGCGCCAAAGCCGAACCGTGGATGGGCGATATGCACTGGGAGATTTTTTATCAGGGCTATCGAGGGTATGGGGGAAAGTGTCTGCCCAAGGATACGCGTTCCATTCTGCAGCTCGGAAAAGAGCTGGGAATCGACATGTCGCTTCTCGAAGCTGCGGAACAGTACAATAACGAGCTCGTCCGAAAGCAGGGGAAGGATATCCAGTGGGAAGAAGGCTCGCCGAGGAAAGAGTCGTGAGTTGTGGATTGTGGGTCGTGAGGAAATTCTGGATGTAGTTGCGTAGAGGGAGGGCGTAAGGTTGCGTGGTTGCGTAGGGGGAGAGTACGTAGTTGCGTAGGACGTGGTTGCGTAGGGGGCATAATTTTCCCCGAACCCTTAGCCCTTAGCCCTTTGCCCTTGGATCCATACGTTCGTAGGTTCGTAGTAAGCAGTTTCATCCTAGCCCCGAACACCGAACCTGTTCCCTTTGTCCTTTGCCCTTTGTCCTCTTTTCTCAATTCCCAATTGCCAACAGCTCCCATCTACAATCTTCCCCGTAGCCCTGCGTCAACACTCATTTATCATCACTATGTCCCGTTATCTCGTTACCGGCGGAGCCGGATTCATCGGTTCAACGCTTGCCAAGCGGCTGCTTCAAGAAGGGCATGACGTTGTGGTGCTCGATAATCTTTCCACCGGAAAGCGCGAACGGGTTCCGGAGGGCGCGGAATTCGTTCCAGCAGATTTTACGGATCTCGAAGCGATCAAGCCGCATTTTCAGAACGTCGACGGCGTCTTCCATGTCGGTGCATTGCCGCGGGTACCGCTTTCCATCGAACAGCCCGTCGAGACCACGGTGAACAATGTCATCGGCACATTGAATGTCCTCGTAGCGGCGCGCGATGCCGGGGTAAAACGCGTTGTCTACTCCGCGTCCTCATCCGCCTATGGCGCCACCGAAGACCTTCCGAACCACCCGGACGCGCATCCGAAGCCGCTGAACCCGTACGGCCTGCAAAAGCTCATCGGGGAACAGTTCTGCAAACAGTTTTCCATGCATTACGGACTGGAGACCGTCTGTCTCCGTTACTTCAACGTCTACGGCCCGAATATGGCGGATGAAGGCGCCTATGTCACGGTCATCAGCATCTTTAAGCGCCAGGCGCTGGAGGGAGAGCCGCTCACGATTGCAGGAGATGGAGAACAAACCCGCGACTTCACGCATGTGCTCGACGTGGTGGATGCGAATATTCGCGCCATGACGTCCCCGAACGTGGGCCATGGGGAGATCCTGAACATCGGCGCCGGATCCCAGCACAGCATCAACAAGATCGCCGACATGTTCGGCGGCTCGGTGACATATATCGACGCGCGCAAAGGGGAGTCGCGCCATACTCGCGCGGACATTTCGCGCACCAAAGAGCTTCTCGGCTGGGAGCCGTCCATCGCGTTCGAGGACGGATTGAGGGCGCTCTTGAAAGAGTGGGGTATCGTCGATGGTTAGTGGTTGGTAGTTATGAATTATTGTTAGTAGTCAGTGGTTATTGATTGTGGTTGTTTTAATAAAAAACTACTAACTAATACCTTGTTCCTGTCACGTTCCCTGTCTTCGGACCACGGTGTTGATGGTTTTCAATAAAATCGCGAGATCGAGAATGAGCGAACGGTGCTTTACATAAAAGAGGTCGTATTGGAGTTTTACGAGATTCTCTTCGAGCGAGGATGCATATTTATAGCGAACCTGCGCCCATCCGGTGAGTCCCGGGCGGGTTAAATGACGGAGGGCGTAAAAGGGGAGGCGTTCGGTGAGCTGGTCCACGAATTCAGGGCGTTCGGGCCGCGGACCCACAAAGGACATGTCGCCTTTTAACACATTCCAGACTTGCGGTAATTCATCCAGACGCGTTGCGCGGAGAAAGGCGCCCACCGCGGTAATGCGGGGGTCCTGTATGGTGGCAAACTGCGCGCCATTCGCTTCGGCGTCTTCCCGCATGGTGCGGAATTTGACGATCCAAAACCGTTTTCCGTGTTTGCCGACGCGCTCCTGCCGGAACAGCACGGGTCCGGGTGACGATAATTTCACGGCCAGCGCGATAATGGGCGTCAGCATGAGCGTGAGGACGGCAACCGGAAGAGCGAAGAGAACATCCAAACCGCGTTTGAGCGCCTCGAACCACATTTTTTCCGATTCGCGCAGATTTTTGAGGAACCAGGCTTTGTTCACGTCCGTAATCGGCACTCTCCCCGTGAGCGTTTCTTCCAGTTCCTTGCGGTCAATGAGCGCGGCGGAGGTATGAAGGGCCATATACAGCTGGTCGCGCATTTCCGGATGCTCTTCAATGCCATGTTCGATGACGATGGCATTAATGCGTTCTTCCATCATGAGCGGCACGAGCGTATCCATGCGCTCATTCCAGCGCAGGCCGTCGGCTTCATGCGAAAACCGGGGCGTGGTGTGGATGACAGTGGCAAGCTCGAATCCGAGCGTATTATTCGCGATCAAATCGCGCAGGCGCAGGGCGTCTTCGGCCGGGCCGATGTACAGGATGCGGTTTTTCATCAATTCCTTGGTAATGAACCTGTTGAAGACAAGGCGCCAGCAGTAAATGAAGAGCAGCGAAATGGCGAAGAAGAGCAGAAGGTTGGTACGAGGTTCAATGCCGAAGGGAATCAAATAGAAAAACGCGAAGGCGATGAGCAGGTTCACGAACATCCCTTCAAGGAAGGTCCGGAAGAACGCCACGCCATTCCGCGCCTTGGAAAGGTCATAGAGGCCTGTTACGAAAAGGCCCGTGACCCACAGGAAGGAAATCACGGCGAACGGAAGGGCATGCTGGCGCCAGGTGTTCTCCGCCAGTTCGCCATATCGAAGCCACAGCGTCGTGAGCAGGGCGAGCTGGAGGGCTATGAGGTCGGCGCCCAAAAGCAGGAGGCGTTTCAGGTGTATGGCAATCCTGTACATATTGGCTGGAGCGTACCGAAACATGGGGAATTTACAAGGGAGGCACGGGGGGGCTGTTCCAGAGTTCTCGTGTTTTAGGGGTTTAGGGAACTTGTATTGGAATTCCTGGCATTAAAGGTAACTCTATAACTCTTAAACCCTAAAACTCTGAAACGATAGCAATGACATGCTTTCTAGCAATACGAATCTTCCAATGCTAGACTGCCCGCATTCTATGAAAAGCCGTTTTGCCCTTTTTGTGTGCATGATCCTCGGCATCCAAGGGTTTGCGTCCATCGCACAGGCGAAAACGCCGGACGACACGTTTTATTTTAAGCAATGGTATTTACAGCAGATCCGCGCGGAGGAGGCTTGGGAAAAAACCACGGGTTCGAAACAAGTCGTCGTGGCCGTGATCGATACGGCGGTGGACATTGATCATGAGGATTTGCGTGGGAATATCTGGACCAATCCGAATGAGGTGGCCGGAAACGGCATTGACGATGACGGAAACGGGTTTATCGACGATATTCATGGCTGGAATTTCGTCGATGACAGCGCGGAGCTTCGGCCGAATGCGGAGGACAGGCAGGAAGCATTCGTGCACGGCACGCTCGTGGCATCGCTTATCGGCGCCGAAGGGAATAACAGCAGGGGAATTGCCGGCGTGGCCTGGCATGTGAGCATTATGCCGCTTGTGGGATTGGACGCTTCGGGCAGCGGTTCCACGGTGGATGTGGCGAATGCCGTCAATTATGCCGTTTTGCACGGGGCAGACATTATTAATTTGAGCATCGAGGGGCATCTCCGCGATCCGCTCTTGGATGAGGCTATCGCATTCGCGCGATCCCGCGGCGTGCTCACGGTGGCGGCCGCTGGAAATTCCGCGTATCTTTTCGGCTCGAACCTCGACGAGATGCCCGTATATCCCGCCTGTCTCGCGAAAGAGGGCTTTTACGGCGTCATCAGCGTGTCGGGCACGGATCAAGCGGATGCGCAGGCGCCTTATGCAAACTACGGATCCTGCGTGGATCTTTCCGCGCCCGGAACGGATTTTTTCGGCGCGCGGCCGCCTGTGATCGATGACAGCGGCGCGTATCTCGAACCCGGATATGCGGGCGGATACAGCGGCACATCGCTTGCGGCGCCGCTTGTGTCCGGCGTGGCCGCGCTTCTTAAATCCGCGCATCCCTCATGGGGAGCCACGGAGCTCCGGAACCATCTGTTGAGCCATTCGGCGCCTTTGCAGGACTCCGCGCTTGGAGCCGGACGGCTCGATGCCGCGCTCGCCCTTGCCGACATTGTTCCCGGGAGCATAAAGGAATCGCTTGAACTCCGCGCTAGCATGCCGGGTCAGCCCACGCGCATACAGTTGTGGGCGGATGCGGAAATTCTCGAATTCGCGCCATTCGGGCCCGAGGATATGCGGGGCGCGCGCGCCGCCTTTACCGACATGGACGGCGACGGTTCCCCGGAAATTATCGCGGTTCCGGCAACAGGATCTGCCGGAGACTGGGCGCTGTACGGGCGCGACGGTCAGGAAATCCGGCGCGGGATTATCGGCATGCCGCTCAAGAACGGCGCGGTGGCGGCCGGCGTGCGAAACGGGTTTGTTCTCGCGGATCCGAATGGAGGAATGGCATGGGGATATGACCGCTCCTTTGCGGAAACGGTTTTTTATCCTTTCGGAAAAACGTATGCGGGAGGCATGGACATGCTCGGCGTATCCGATGCCGCGGCCTTTGTGCCGAGCAATGGTACGGGGCACTTGGCGATTACGGATGCCGCCGGCAATCTTTTGGTAAACGTATTTCCGTTCGGGACGGCAGCGACGGGCAGATGGTCGCTTGCGCGAATGACCATACAGAGTACGGGATTTTTGGTAATGAGCGGGCCTCTTGGCAGTCTCCGTTTGGACGACAAAAAACTCGGCAAAGACGGGTGGATACAGGCAACGCTCGATGATTTGGCAACCTATCCCTTTTTAACGTCTTCCGGATTCTTTACGGAAGACCCTTTGTTCAGGCGTTATGACACTTGGCCGCACTAATGCCGCATGGACCTGGGAACGCGTGTGGAGCGAAACCTGGAATCTTTTTAAGTTCGGCATTGTGGGCATAACCTCGCTCGGCATCAACGTTGGTGCCTATGCCGTTCTGTCTCGCGTTCTTTGGGTCCACGGTCCCAAAACGCTCGAAGCCGTCATGGCGGTGTTCATTTCCGCCATATTCAATTTTCTTATGCATTATCACTGGACATTCCGCGCGCGCGGGTTTGGCGTGGCCATGATGTTCCGGTATGCCGCGGTCGTCCTTATCGGCACGGGCCTGCACGGCGGGTTCTTCTATCTCGGCCATGAGGTTTTCGGCCTGTATGACTTTGCCGTGCTTGTGGGTTCGGCATTCATTGTGGCCATCGCCACTTATCTGCTGCACCGCTGGTTTACGTTCCGCTATCATTATGCGGACCGTATGCCGCCGTCCGGTCCGGTTCCGCATTCGCAGATGACGCAAGTCGGAGAATGATTTATCATGCCCCTCATATGGCCGTACAACCCATTTTTGAAAAGAAGAACATCCTCGTCGCCGGCGGCGCCGGATTCATCGGTTCGTATTTGTGCGAGCGCCTGTTAAAGGATCACCGCGTCATCTGCGTGGACAATTTTATTACCTCGCAGGAATCGAATATCGACTTTTTGCTCAAAAACGCGGATTTCGAATTTATCCGGCATGACATTAATACGCCATTGGATTTGGAATCCTATCCGGAGCTCGCGCGCTTCAAAATCAAGTTCCAAGGCATTCAGGAAATCTATCAGCTCGCAACGCCCACCAGCCCGAAAAAATTCGACCAGTATAAAATGCAGACGCTGTATTCGAATTCGCTCGGGATGAAGAACATGTTGGATATTGCGGTGAAATATCATTCCAAAGTTTTGTTCGCTTCCTCGTCCGTGGTGTACGGACCGCGTCCCGTGGACGGGCATCTATTCGACGAAGCCGAAACGGGAACGGCGGACACTCTGTCGCCGCGCGCCTGTTATGACGAAGGAAAGCGGTTTGCGGAGGCCATGTGCGCGACCTATGCGGGCGTTCATGATCTCGACATTAAAATCGCCAGAATCTTCCGCACCTACGGGCCGCGCATGCCGCTGTTCGACGGCCATATGGTTCCGGATTTTATTTTGAATGCGCTCGACAATAAGCCGCTTGAAATTTACGGGGATGAAACATTCCGGACCGCGCTCTGCTATGTGGATGATTGCGTGGACGGGCTTATAAAACTTATGGCGGCGCCGAAAGACATCGGGCCCATGAATATCGGGTCCGATCAGGACATTCCCATCGTGGATGTGGCCCAGCGCATTCTGGAAATGACGGGATCGCAGTCCAATATTTCCTTCCAGCCACCGCTCTTGTTCATGACCCAGCTCGGGCTTCCGAATATCAGCAAAGCCAAGGAAAAATTGAGCTGGCTTCCGCTTGTGACCCTTGACGACGGACTCAAAAAAGCCATCGATTACACCATGGCGCATAAGAGCCTGCTTGCGTTTCGACCACAGCAGTAGGGGAACAGGGTCTCGTGAAGCGGGAGTAGGGGGCTTGGCCGTGAGGCGTGAGCCATGAGCCTTGGGCCATGCAGTATGCGAAAATTACGTAGGATGTCGTTGCGTAGGGGAGCATTATTCTCCCCGAACCCCTTCCCCTTGCTCTTGTGTCTGTCGTTCGTAAGTCCGTAGATCCTGTGCTGTTTATTAAAGACCCAAAACTTTAGACCCTAACCCTAGAACCCTAAAATTCTAGAACTCTTGAACGGCCCCATTGCCAACAGCTAAAAGGCTTATAGCTGTCTACATTCTTCCCCATCACCCATAACCCGTAATCTGTTCCCTTTGCCCTTCGCGCTTTGCCCCGTTTATTCTTTGATGTCCGTCAGTTTGTAGGCGGCGATGTTTACGCCGCTCATGGTGACCGGAAGTTTTACGGTTTTTGGTTTGCGCCGGCAGGCTTTCATTGCCGCCTCCGTGAGGAGCACTTCGCCGCGTTCGGCAACGTCTTCGCCAAGCTTGGAGGCGAGATTGAGCTCATTGCCGTATACGTCGTCGCAGGCGAGGAGCGTGGGTCCGTAGCCGATGCCGATGGAGATAAAAATGTCGCTCTCGTCGGGCGTAGCGAGATTTGCCACAAAAAGATCGTGATGAATGTCGCGCGAAGCCGCCACGGCCGCATCCGGATGCGGGAATGCCGCAAAACAGTTGTCCGCTTCGAATTTAATCACCATACCGCCGTGCCGTTCCACGGCCGGACGCACAACGCTCCGCATGCGCCGGATCATGGCCAGATAGTGGATAATGCCGTATCGCTGGACGAGCCGGGAAAAGCCGCTCATGTCGAGAATAAAAATGGCCACCTTTTTTTCAAAGGCTTTCCGGATTGCCGCATCAATTTTTTTCGCTTCTTCCGGATGCTCGACGCGGCGGATGAGGAATTCATCCAGACGGGCGCATGGGGGAAGGTTGTTGAGAGGGCGAGTTTTCGGGTTTGTGCGTTTGCTGGCTTTCGCGCCTCCGAGCTTGCGACTTTTTTTGGTAGGCATAGATACATAGTCTAGCATGCGGAAACAGGCCGGAAAACGCGCGGAAAGCCCGAACCCTACAAAAAAACGGGGTTTTCCCGTAAGGTACTGCCATGCAGAGCATTGCCGTCCTGCCGGCATGGAATGAGGCCCCGCGCGTGTGGTCCGCCGTCCGCGCGGTTTTGCCATTTGCGGACCGCGTTATTGTGGTGGATGACGGATCTACCGATGACACTGCGGCGCAAGCTGCGCTTGCCGGCGCCATGGTGATTCGCCATGCCTTGAACCGCGGCCAGGGCGCGGCGCTGAAAACCGGAAGCATCGCGGCCCTCCGTTTGGGCGCGGACATTATTGTGCATGTGGATGCGGACGGCCAGCATGATCCGGCCATGATCCCGGAACTCCTGAAACCCATCCTCGACGACAAGGCAGATGTGGTATTCGGTTCGCGCTTTCTGGGAAAAGAACCTACGGGCATGCCGTGGGTCCGCAAGGCGTATTTTCACGCGGCGCGTTTGTTCAATACCTTCGCGGTCGGTATTCCGAATACCGTCACCGATCCGCAAAGCGGCGCGCGCGCCATGAATCGCCATGCGGCCGAGATCCTCGATTTCCGGCAGGACGGACCGGCGCATTGTTCGGAAATTCTTCGTCTGGCCACGCGCGCCGATATACGCTGGGCGGAAGTGCCCGTGCATGTGCGTTATACAAAAGATACGCTGGCAAAAGGCCAGTCCTTCGGGGCTGCCTTCCGGATTTTATGGGAACTTCTGATCCGCGGAACCGAAAAATAATATGCCGATACAGATTCTCCTTATTGCATCCCTCGCGGTCGCCGTCATGCTCACATGGAAACGGGCGCGCGAACGCGTCATTCGCATTCACGAAGCCGTGCTCTGGAGCGCCGTATGGCTTATTGCGGCTATTGTCATTCTTCTTCCGAACACCACCACGACGATCGCAAACTTGCTCGGCGTCGGTCGCGGCGTGGATTTGGTGCTATATGCGTCCGTGGTTGCATTATTTTTTCTCGTCTTTAAGCTGTTCATCACCGTCGACGGTCTGGAAAAAAAATTGACGGATCTTGTGCGGCGGGACGCGCTCCGCGATCTCGACAAGCATGAACGATCATAAATCCGTTCCGAAGGTTGACGTCATCGTGGTGCTCTGGAAGAGCCTTCCTTTTTTGGACGAGCTTTTCGCGGGATTCACGACGCTCGACTATCCGCGCGATGCCTGTACCGTCCATATCGTCGACAATGCCTCGCCGGACGGGGCGGGGGAGGAAGTACAACGGCGTCTGTCGCATCCCGATCCGGCATGGCCGCGCATTATTCTCCATGAACCCGGAACGAATCTCGGATTTTCGGGCGGGAATAATCTTGTTATGCGCGCATCATCGGCGGACTACTGCTATCTTTTGAATCATGATGCGGCTTTTGAGCCGGGAACGCTCCGCGAGGCCATTGCCGCGGCGGAGGCAGACTCGAGCATAGGGTCCGTGCAGTCGCTCATAGTACTCATGCAGGATCCGGACACCATCAACTCCACGGGGAATGTCGTTCATATCGCCGGATTTGGATACTGCAATGCCTATACGCGGCCGGTGTCGGAGGCGCCGACGTCCGTCGTGCCTATCGGCTATGCATCCGGGGCCGGCGTGCTGTACCGCATGAACGCGCTCCGGAAGGTCGGCTATCTCGACGAAATGCTGTTCGCGTATCACGAAGATCTCGATCTGGGTTGGCGATTGCTTCTTGCGGGCTATGAAAATGTGCTCGCGCCGAAAAGTGTGCTCCGACACCGTTATGAATTTTCGCGTTCCATCGCCAAATGGTATTGGATGGAGCGGAATCGCTCTATCGTCATGCTCTACAATTATCGGCTGCCGACGCTTGTCGTGCTCGCGCCGCTTCTTATCGGCATCGAGCTTGCGATCTGGTTCTTCGCGCTCTTGCGCGGATTCGTAAAAGAAAAAGCCAAAGCTGCGGCATGGTTTTTCAAAAAAGGTTCATGGTCTTCGGTCTTGGCCGGCCGACGGCATGCGCAGGCGCTTCGCGTTCGTTCCGACCGGCAGATCCTCAAGCGTTTTACCGCGACCATCGGACATCAGGATGTCGAAAGCCCCGTGGTCGACTGGGTGGCGAATCCGCTCATGAGGCTGTATGCGGCTCTTCTGTTGATTGTTGTTTGGTGGTAACAAGGGTTGCGTCGTTGCGTAGGAAAATCAAACATCCTTTCCCTTATTTTTCCCTACGCAACCACGCAACCACGTCCTACGCAACCCCTCCATTATGAACGTCATCCACTTTTCCTGCGTGGCGCCTCCCGAGACCGGCGGCATCGGCCAGTCCGCTTATGAAATAGTCGCCCGTCTGAACAAGAGGGGGGTGGATGCGACGCTTTGCGCACCCGTCATGAAGGGCTCGAAAGGGACGCGGCAATCGGGAGTCGGGTATGCGTCCGATCAGAACGGCGTCGACCCAGGGCGCAGGGATCAGGACGCAGGGCCATCCGCATCCCACATTACGCGTCTTCCCGCGTTCATCCGTTACGGCAATGCGGCGGCGCTCGGCGGGAGCATGCATAGCATCATGAACGAAGCGGACATCATTCACCTGCACTATCCGTTTTTCGGAACGGCGGAAAAAGTTGCGCAATATTGCCAGTGGAAACGGAAACCGTTTGTAATGACATTCCACATGGACGCGACCGGCGGATTTTTCCTCCAAACGCTTTTCGATATGTATCGTCTTTTGGCGCAGCCGGCCATACTCTTGGCCTCGCGCGCCGTATTCGTGTCCTCCCTTGATTACGCAACACAATCTTCCATCGCATCGTTCGTCCGTTCTCACCCCGATCGGGTCATCGAAAATCCGTTCGGCGTAGATACGGAACGGTTTTATCCGCGAACGGATCCGCATGAATCCCGCGCATTCCGGCATGCGCACGGCATACCGGAACAGGCTTCGCTTGTCGGGTTCGTCGGCGGCATGGATATGGCGCATGCCTTTAAAGGCATTCCCGTCCTTCTCGAAGCCATGAAAGCGCTTTCCACAGACGTGCATGCGCTTTTGGTCGGCGACGGCAATCGAAGGGTGATATACGAGGCAAAGGCTCGGGAACTCGGCGTTGCGTCGCGCTGCCATTTTGTCGGTCGCCTTATGCCGGAGGATTTGGGGCCGGCATATCGGAGCATGGATATGCTTGTGTTTCCGTCCACGAACGGCGCGGAAGCCTTTGGCCTCGTGGCCGCGGAAGCGGCCGCCTGCGGCATACCGGTTATTGCTTCGAACCTTCCCGGCGTGAGAACTGTGGTTTTGGACGGAGAGACGGGTATATTAACGCCTCCCGGCGATGCGGATGCCCTTGGCCGCGCGATTTCAAGACTCTTTGCGGATGCGAATCTTTGCAGGCGATACGGCGATGCGGCGCTCCGGCACGCACGCGAACATTTTAACTGGGATCGCCATGTGGATAGCCTTCTCTCGGTGTATCGAAGCTTATGCGTATCGCCATCCTGACAAATGCCTTTCCGCCGGACGGCAAGGGCGGGGCCGAACGCATCGCGTATGTTCAGGCGGCCGGCCTTTTGGAGCGCGGGCATGAGGTGAAGGTATGGAGTCCGGAAAACGAAGAAGGGGGAGCGGAAAACGGGAAGCGGGAAGAAATACGAGATGAACGCCGCTTACCGCTCACCGCTTTCCGAATTCCTGCCGAGCGCTTTCCGTCCCGTTTTTCATCACTCTCCCGCATGTCCGCTTTGCGGAGGCTCTTCTTCCATCTGCTCGAGGACATCGGAGAGCATCGAGACGTTGTGAACGATGTTATTGCATGGAAGCCGGACGTCTTGATCACGCATAATCTGACCGGCTGCGGATTCGGAACGCCTTCCGCGATCAAGGCCAAAGGCGTGCCGTGGCTTCATATTCTGCATGATATTCAGCTCACGGAGCCGTCAGGGCAATTGCGCGCGGACAAGGTGCGCGCGCTTCCCGGCAGGTTCTGGCGTTCGTATTGGGCGGCATATCGCAAACGTGCATGGAAGTCCCCGCCGGACGCGCTCGTAAGCCCCACGCTTTGGCTTTTGGAGTGGCATCGGCAATACGGGTTTCGCGGCAACCTGGAAGAGATCCTGCCGAATCCCATCGATAGGGGACCGGAGCGGACACGATCCCTCCGTACGCCTGCCGCGCTCGTGTATGTCGGACGCCTTTCTGATGACAAGGGCTACCCTGTTTTTCTAGAACTCGGCCGGGCATTCAACCGGGAAGCGATTGGTTCATTGGTCGTGGTGGGCGATGGACCGCTTCGCGGTGCCGCAGAGATGCTTGGCGATACCCGTTTCTCGTTGAAGGGAGCGCTTTCGCCAGAGGATACGCGCCGCGAGATCGCGCAGGCGGATATTCTCATTGCGCCATCGCGCATTTTGGAAAATCAGCAGACCATTCTTCTCGAGGCGATGGCCGAAGGCACGCCTGTGGTCGCGGCGGATGTGGGCGGAACCACGGAAACGCTCGAGGGGAGCGGATGTCCCGTGGGAAACGGAGCGGATATCGCTTCCGGCATCCTTCGGCTGTTGCAATCGCCGGAAACATGGCGAGCCGCATCCATCGCCATACGGAAACGCGCAGAACGCCACGATCCGGAGCGCTATTTTACTGCGCTCGTATCGCTTTGCGCGGGAATATCGAGATCGTAGCGGAATACGCGGATGGCTCCGTCGCGTATGAGGAATGACCGATTCGCCGACGCTTCGGCCGCTTCGGACAGTTCATTCGCTTTCCACCAGTAGTCATTCACGACGAAGTACACCAAACGCGAACCGCCAAGCGCGCCCGCCAAAGACATGACCTCGCGTTCCGGACCCTCATAGGAGGCGCGAAGGAATAGTTTATACAGCTCGCCGCCGGTGGGAATGGGATACAAGAAGACGTCATCGTGATATCGCAGGAACCCAAATGTGCGGACGGCAGCCGCGCTTACGCTCTGATTCGCCAAAACGGTGTAGGGTCGTCCTTCGCTGTCTTCATGAATCAGACGTACGGCTTCGATGTCCGCGTATCCCACGGACCATCCCCGGCTTGGAGTGACGGCATCGTGGCGGGGCAGGCTCGCATAACTCATGCCGGCCGCGAGAATGCCCACGGAGGCGAGTACGGCCCAGCGCGATGCAAGCCGGGCCATGCGGGCTTTACAAAGCCATCGTCCGAGTTCGGGGACGGCCGCCGGCAGGAGAAGGAACCAAGCCACCAGAAACAGCCGGTCTGCATAATTCCCTTTTTCATAATCGATGAGAAATGAAAAATCCCCGGCGCCTTTCAGCACCACGGCCGCAAGGACGGCGGCGCCGGCGGCGAGAAACCATGGAGGATTGGAAACGGCTGTATTCCGGGAGCTTTTTGTCGCTCTCCATGTTCCAAGGCCGGCAAAGAGGATGGTAATCCATGGAAGCAGTTTTTCGGCCCACACCGAGGTTTCCGCCCATAGGGCATATCGGTTGCCGACCCAGGGCACCCATGAAGCCATGAGGCCGCTCCAGATTTCCGGCTTTGTGAGCTCGGACAGGTGAAACGACACGCCGGCGCCGGAACCGAATGCCGTTGCAGCTCCGAATACGAGCGGGACGCTGAATCCCGCCGTAATCGCCAGCATGGCGGAGGCGGCAATGCGCCATGGCTTTGCGAGCGCGGATTCCGAAACAATGGCCATGAACACGCAGACGAGAACCGGCAGGCCCACGAGGGGGTGGGTCAGCAGCGCCCAGAGCGCGAAGATTAGCGGAAGGCTGCGCGAATTCATGCGTTCTTCCGTACGAATGCAGAGCAGGAGCGCCGCAATCCCGAGCACGCTCGCGAATCCGTGCGGTGTCGTTGCCACGAAGGCGGAGAGCGGCATAAGAATGAGCGCGGGAAGCATGGCGGCCTTTTGCCGTTCCCGGCCGATCACGAGCGCGAGCGCGGCGGGGATGAGGACGGCGGCTGCGGCAGGCACGAGCCATGTATCCACCGATGCCACGTCGAAATCCATGAGTTTCGAAAGCCATGTGACGAACACATATTGCCCCATGTAGTACGGCGGTTTCGGCAGAAGCGTGCCCGTTGCAAGGAGCACGCGTTCGCCGGCGACATGCAGGAATCCGTCAAAACCGTAGCCGATGCGATACAGGAGGGGAGCGAGCAGCGCGGTGCTTGCCATGGCACAACCGATCTGAACGGCAGAAATCACGGTGCGGCGTATACGCCATGCGGATGCAAGGGCGAATGTCCATTGAAGCGCGATAAGCGGCAATACCCAGGACGGGAGCAAAGGCCACGGCGTCCGTATGGCATTCGTCGTTCCCGAGCGGAATGCTGCCCAGCCGATGAGCGCGGCGGCGAAGACGGAGAGCGATATGGCAAGGACGGAGAGGATGCTTTTCTCTTTGTCGAGCGGTTCATGGATCTTCTGACCGGCTGTTTTTTGCCCGCGGCATATGGACAACCATACTCCTCCGGCGATCAGGGTTATTGCGAGGGCCAAAGCCTCCCCCGGGCCGTCAAGAAGCATGCCGGCATAAAACAGGGCTCCGCGCGTCAGCATGAGCATGCCAAGCGTCGCGAGGAATCCCCAGGCGGTTCCAAGCAAGGCGCTTGGGTTGCGTAAGAGGCGCGGGCCTAGGGCATATCCCTGCGTGAGCATGGCGAATATGCTCAAAAAGCCCATAATCAGAGGGCCGGCATTCAGGAAATGGGCTCCAAGGATCGCTGCAACAAGGGCTCCTTGGACGGCGAGTTCTTTCCATTGTTCCGTCATGGCGTTCATACTAGCACGAAGATCCGCTCTCGACGTGAGTCGAATTGTTGGCTAACCTCAGCGCCATGCACGCTTTCCTCGAATTGCTACGCCGCCTGCTTCCCAAGGGAGTACTGGATTCATATCACCGTTTTTTGGCCAGAATTGCGGCCGTTTTATATGGGCATCCGAGCCAAAAGCTCATTGTGATCGGCGTCACGGGCACGAACGGAAAAAGCACCACGTCATATCTTCTGGCGAAAGCGCTGGAGGCCGGCGGCGCAAAAACAGGCTGTACCACCACGGCGCTGTTTAAAGTCGGGAATCACGAATGGGTCAATGACACCAAAATGACCATGCCCGGACGTTTCCGCTTGCAAAAACTCCTTCGTCGCATGGTGTCTGAGGGGTGCTGGTATGCCGTCGTCGAAACCTCCTCGCAGGGCATACTTCAGCATCGGCATCGGGAGATTGCCTATGATGCATGCGTGTTCACCAATCTCACGCCCGAGCATATTGAAGCGCATGGAAGTTTTGAGGCGTATAAACGAGCGAAAAAAAAATTATTTTGCCATACGGCGTCCTTACCGCCGAAATTTTTTGAGGGAGAGGCGATTCCCCATATCGAAGTCCTGAACAAAAATGACGCGCATGCCGAGGATTTCGTCGTGCCCGGATTCGATCGCGTCGTCTGGTATGGAACCGTGAAAGGAGCCGACGTGGCGGCGAGCGATATCATTGAACGCGAGGATGGCGTTTCGTTTACGGTCGGAGAGGTGCCGTTCAAGGTCCATATTCCCGGGCGCGTGATGGTTGAAAACGCCCTTGCCGCCGTGGCAACGGCGGAAGCGCTTGGCATTCCGCGCGAACGCATTTCAGAGAGACTCGCCTCCGTCCCCGGCATGCCCGGACGTGTTGAACGCGTGGATGAAGGCCAGCCATTCCGCGTGATCGTGGATTATGCGTATGAGCCGGCCGCACTCGAGAAACTTTTTGATTATGCGGATCGGATTCGCGGAGGTGGACGAATCATCCACGTCACAGGATCCGCCGGAGGCGGTCGCGATACAGCGCGCCGCGTTCGCATCGGCGAGCTTTCCGCGCGTCGCGCCGACATTACCATTGTGACCAATGAAGATCCGTATGACGAGGACCCGCAGGCAATTATCGATCAGGTGGCGGAAGGCGGCATAATCGCCGGCGCCAAAGAGGGAATATCGCTGTTTCGCATTCCCGACAGAATGAATGCGATTCGGAAGGCTGTCGGTATCGCCCTTCCGGGGGATACGGTGCTTCTTACGGGAAAGGGGAATGAGCCGGTTATGGCTGTGGCGCACGGGAAGAAAATTCCGTGGGATGACCGTGAAGCCGCGCGGAAGGCGCTTCAAGAGCTCGCCCATACCGCCATATCAGCAGAAGACGCAGGAGGGAAACACAGGGAACCTGCACCGGACGGCCCTTCTGCGCTACAATAGCCCGGCATGCTCAAGCTCGAAAACGTTATCGTGCTCCAGAAAGAAGAGGATCTTCTGTTGCTCGCCAAAAAGCATGTTATTTTTCTGATTCCGCGGCTGACGCTGGCATTGCTTCTTATCGTGGTTCCGTTCTTTTTTTTGTTCCCGCTCTTCCGTACCGGCCCGGCAGGCATTCTCGTCTTCCTCGTCCTCGTTTGCGTGGGGATTTTTTTGGCGATTCGGTACCTTCTCATCTGGGACGGGAGTGTGCTTATTCTCACCACGCTTCGAGTGGTTTCTGTTGAACAAAGCGGCGTCTTCAACCGCTCCGTGACTGAAATCAGCGGATCGAATATCTGGGACGCCAAATGGGAGCAGAAAGGTATTCTGCAGAATCTCATGCATTTCGGCCGCCTGACGATTTCGGCCGCCAATGTCATCAGCGCCGATTATATTTCTCATCCACAGGAGGCGCATAAGCTCGTTAATGAGTTGATTTTTCGATCCGGAGGACGTTCCGGGGCATCGTCCGCAGATCGGAAGGCACCTGAAGAACCAAAGCAGACATTGTCGCGTTTGCAGGCGCGTTTGGAAAACATGGACGACGGAGAATTGTCACGCGTGGAGCAGTCGCTGAAGGCGCAGGATCGCGACATTGCCATTAAAAAATTATACGGCGACGATTCTGCCAGACTGAAGCCGCTGGACGACGAGCATGAGGTTCCCTGAAGCATTCGCGCGATTCCGACGATGGCCGGTTATTTTGATCGGCAGTCTTGCGATTGCATTTGTGCTTGGAGTCGCAACGGTCCGGGAAAGCTATCGCGGCTGGAAGGTGGATCAGGAAATTCAGGCGCTCGAAGCGCAGGCATCGGAACTCGAGGGCAGGAACAAACGCCTTCTTGAAATCGCTCAAACGCTGCAATCGCCGGAACGTATGGAGGTGGAGGCGCGAAAACGCCTTGGTTTAAAACAGCCGGGCGAGCATGTGGTAGTATTGAACGGCCTCTCCGCAACGGGTAGCTGGAATTCCGCGGTCGCGCTCGACGTAATCGCCGAACGACCCGAAATCGACTATCCGAACCCTCTTCAGTGGTATTATTATTTTTTCCAGCCTGACCGTTTAGCCCTATGATGTCATTTTTGCGGGGACGATGGGTATTGCCGGCCGTTGCGCTATTTGCGGTCGGAGCCTTGGCAGCCATGTTCTTTTTCGTTCTTTCTATAGGGCTGTATGCCCGCCACTGGGACGGTCCTCTGGTACGGCGGATGGCGGATATTCTCCCCATTCCTGCGGCCAAGCTTGGAAGCGAACGCGTATATTATCGCGAGTATCTGAAAGATGCGGATTCATTGCGAACGTTTTTAGCCTCGGAAGAAGCAGTAGCGCTTCAGGCGAACCGCGATGTCACGGCCGAGGATCTGCAGCAGGTTGTTGAGCGGCGTCTGCGCGAACTTGCCGTTTTCGAGGCCGCCGGCTTTCGCGGCATTCAGCTGAGTCAGGCGGAAATCGACGCGGCTGTACGGATGTTTATTCCTGCCGATAAAACCGAGTCCGATTTGGATGCATTTCTTGCAACGAATTACAACTGGACCAGGGAAGACTTTCTTACTCATATGGTCCGGCCAGCACTCCTCACGCAAAAACTCGCCGGGTCTTTCGCCGCGGATCATGGGGGAGACCCGAATGCGTTCGAGACATATTTGAACGAACGGCTTCAGCGTCCGGATGTCGTGAGGTATATGCGTTGGTAAGCTTGGAAGGGAGGAGAGGAAGCAGGGAGTAGGGAGTGGAGGGGTGGCCGTGAGCCATGAGCCCCGTAACCCGAACCCCACAACCAATAACCCGTAACCCACTCCCTGTATAACCCGAGACCCGTTCCCTTTGCCCTTTGCCCTTTGCCCTCTTTTCCCAATTCCCAATTGCCAAAAGCTATCATCTACAATCTCCACGTAACCCGGCTATCGCTTTAATGTATGCGGGTCTTCATTGAGAGGTTGAACTTCTTCGCCGGATTCGCTTTGATACACGTCCCATTTGGCCCGAAGATCATCGCGGAGACCGATGAGATCCTGATCCTGTTCGAGTTCGCCGATATTGAAATGGCTATCAATCACTTCGTCTACGAGTTCATTCCACATGTCCTGTGAGGTCACACCCTGGCGACGCGCAAGGTCTTCAAGCTCATTGTAGAGTTCGTCTTGGTTCAGTGTATCGAGATTCATATGCGAGGATTGTACGGGGCGGGTTTTGGAGAGGCAAACGGGAATGAGGTTGCGTAGGGGGGAAGAGTACGTAGTTGCGTATGGGTATAATTCTCCCCGAACCCCGTTCCCTTTGCCCTTTGCCCTTTGCCCCGCTCTTTTATCCATGCCTTTTCTTGACGAAACCCCCAGGTTCTTTAAGCTATGATATGTAAACGATACTTTTCATTCTTAATGACAGAATCGTTATGATGCACAAGATGTGCGGGATCCATAAAACATCCTGGGTCCTTGTTCTCGCCGGTGCGCTTAATTGGGGCCTTGTCGGGCTCTTTAAGTTCAATCTCGTCGCGGCAATCCTCGGCGGGCTTCCGCTCGTTGAGCGGCTCGTCTATGTACTCGTGGGCGTGGCTGCGGTCATGATGCTCATGAAGGAGAACTGCAAGACGTGCAAAATCAGTGTCGGGGATATGAAAAAGAAGGAAGAGACGCCTGCTCATCACGAAGGCGGGCATCACGAAGGCGGCAATATGCCTCCATCAGGCGGGATGTCGTGATGAATGACGAATCTGCGTACGGTCGTGAGTCATGTGAATGACGAATACGAAAAAGCCCCGCATACATGGCGGGGCTTTTTTATCGGGCAGGTGTCGTGCAGGAGGAGGGTCGGGGAGCAGGGAGTGGGAAGGAGGGGCGCGGCATGCCGGCCCTTCCTTTCTCCTTCCTCGTCTTTGAATAACGTTGATTTACAAAAACCGCGTCCGTCGGACGCGGTTTTTGTATGGAGCCAGCTCCGGGATTTGAACCCGGGACCTCTGCTTTACGAAAGCATTGCTCTACCGCTGAGCTAAGCTGGCCTGGAGCGGGTAAGGGGAATCGAACCCCTCTCTAATGCTTGGGAAGCATTCATAATAGCCACTATACGATACCCGCGGGTGGGTTATGGGTTGTGAATTTTGGGTTGTGGATCATACGCCGCCTACCTAAAAGGTTTCGCGGAAATATTCCTCACGACCCATAACCCAAGACCCGCGTACCCTTGGCCTTCTCGTTCTTTTCCTTTAAACTGCGTTCTATGCGGTGGGTTAACCCTTCTATTGTGTGCGCAATTCTACTGGCTAGCCCGTTTGCCGTCAATGCGGCGGAAGGCCAGGGAGAAACTCTTTTTCTAATGCTTGATCAGGGATTCGTGGGCAGACCCGTTGAGCTTTCGGTGTTTCAGAATCGCCTTGTGGTGGACTGGGATGCGAATACGCTGCAGGCCCCTACGAATGTGACGCTGAATGTGGACGGCGATCGCGTGCGCATATCTTTTGAAAACGCGGAGGCGCTGTCCCCGTCGGGTTCCATCAATATCACGCTTGACGACAAACACAAAACCGTCTTCGCTTCCGCGGATATCAGCCTTTCTTCAGCGGATTTTGAGGCGGCTTTGACTGTGCAAGAATCGATGAACGAGGAAGCGACCGGAGCAGATGGGATTACCTATACGGATGAGCGCGTATTTCTCATGCTTGATCAGGGGTTTGTGGGCAGACCCGTGACCATGGACGCCTTTGGCGGCGCGGCCGTGCTTGCCTGGGACGAACGAGCGCTTCTAAAACCCACCACGCTCACGCTCACGCGTACGCGCGGGGGACAGGAGGCGGATCAGACTGAAGCAAGCTGGGGGCTTGAAATTGAATTCGAATCGGACGATGCAATATCGCCGGCTGGAATGTTCACGCTTACGTTTAAGGCGCTCCGGCCGCCCGAATCCGGCGAACAGGCGGAGGTGCGAGTTCTGTCATCATCGGTGAATACGGTTTCGGCGGCGTTTTCCGGAGAGCACGTAACCATGCGGACAGCCGCGGCAAACAAAGCCGTGTATGCGCCCGCCTATCGCAGCGGCATTATGCGATACGGCATTGCTTCCTGGTATCGCTATAAAGAATGTCTGTGCGCCGCGTCTCCGGATGTCCCCAAAGGGACGCGTCTTCGCGTCGCGCGCGCCGACGATCCGAACACCTTTACCGTCGTGACCGTGAATGACTGGGGTCCGGATCGAAGCGTACATCCCGACCGCGTCATCGATCTTGACTATGTTGCCTTCGACCGTATTGGCAATCCGCGCGGCGGCGTTTTGGGCGTCGTCGTTGATCTTGTAAAGCCGGAAGACCCGGTCTACGCCCTTGCGGACGAACTCCCGCCGCCGCCATGGAAGTGGTAAACAGGAAGTAGGGAGTAGGAAGTGGGGAGTAGGGTGGAAGAACATAGAACATGTTCCCACTTCCCACTTCCTACCTCCTGCTCTCATGATCAATCTTAAAAACGTCTCGAAAATTTATCCGCCGAACATTCATTCCCTGAATGATATTAGTCTTCGCATTGAACCGGGGGAATTCGTCTCCATTGTGGGGGCGAGCGGCGCCGGAAAAACCACGCTCGCGAAGCTCTTGATCGCGGAAGAGCGTCCGTCGCGCGGCACCATTGAAATCGGCGGCTGGGATATTACTCGTATCCGAAGGCGCGAGGTTCCGCTCTTGCGCCGCCAAATCGGGACGGTGTTCCAGGACTTCAAACTTCTTCCAAAAAAAACCGTATACGAAAACGTGGCGTTTGCGCTCGAGGTTGCCGGACAGCCCGGAAAGCGCATCCGCGACATTGTGCCACAGGTGCTCCGCATTGTCGGTCTGGAAGACAAAGATCGCCGTTATCCGCAGCAGCTTTCCGGCGGCGAGGCTCAGCGCGTGGTGATTGCGCGGTCCCTCGTGCATCGGCCAAAAGTTCTGCTCGCGGATGAACCGACCGGAAATCTTGATGCCTTGAATACGCAGGACATCATCGACCTTTTGCAGAAAATCAATGAAATCGGCACTACCGTGGTACTTGTGACGCATAATCGCGAGGTCGTGAATGCGCTACGGAAACGCGTCATCGCGCTTGCGGACGGCAAAGTCGTATCTGATCATAAGCACGGAAAATACCAGCTTGGCTGATATGAAATATTTCACCAATGGGGCGCGGGTGATCAAAGCGGCATTCCAGAATATTATCCGGAACGCATGGCTCGGCATTGCCACGGTAATGGTGCTTATTCTCGCACTGACGTCGGTGAATCTGCTGATTGGCGTGAACGCGCTTTTGAGCCGCGCCGTGAACATTCTGGAAGATAAAATCGACGTCACCGTTTTTTTTAAGCGCGATGCCAATGACGCGCTCGTGCGGCAGGCGCGTTTTTTTATTGAAGGGCTTCCCCAAGTACGGGCCGTCGAGCTTATTCCCGCGGATCAATCGCTCGAGATGTTCCGCGAACGGCATGCGAATGACCCGGAAATTCTGCAGGCGCTCGGCGAGCTTGAAGAGAATCCGCTCGGCGCGACCCTGCGCATTCAGGCGCATGACACGTCCAATTATCCTTTCATCATTGAAACCCTCAAGAATCCCCAGTTCGCCGACGCCATTGAATCCCGCACCTATGACGACCACGCGGATTCCATTGCCCGCGTGCACGCCCTGTCCGAACAGGTGCGCTGGGCAGGGACCGCGCTTATTATCGTCTTTGCGCTTATCGGCATCCTCATTGTGTTCAATACCGTGCGCGTGGCCATTTACACCCAACGCGAGGAAATCGGCATTATGCGCCTCGTGGGAGCATCCTCGCTGTATGTCCGTGCCCCTTTTGTATTGCAGGGGCTTTTTCTCGCCGCTCTCGCCATGGTGATTACCGGCCTCCTCGTCGGTATCGGTATTGCCTGGATGAATCCCATTCTCACGCCGCTCTATGACGGAGCTGATCCCGGGCTCGCATCGTATTTTACGGGAAATTGGCCGCTCCTGCTGTTGATTGAAGGAGGCGGGCTTGCCCTGATTGTCATCGTTACGAGCTGGGCCGCGGTCGGGAAATATTTAAAGCGTTAATATGGCTGTGAAGACGAGGGCAAAGGGCGGGGGGTCTCGGGGATCAGGAAAAGGGTCCCGTGTTTCGAAACGCAAGACCCATAACGCAAGGTCCGTATCCCGCATCCAACGACCGGCGGACGTTTCGCATACGACATCCCGCACGGCCCGCAGTACACGATCCGTTTCCCGCATGCCGCAGACCGTCCCCGCTTTCGCAGAGCCCCTTATTGTCGCATTGAAGCGCCAGAAAGGAGGGGAAACGGCGGCAATTCGCGCTGTCATAGCCAAAGCGAGGAATCTGGCGGACAAGGCGGAAGAGATACGGCAGAAGCATCGTGTTGCGGCGCGCAAAGAGGTCGAATCTTTGCTTCGAACGCGCGCGCCGCTTACCGAAGAAGCAAAACGGTTTATGGCTTCGCTCGCCAAAGAAGTTCAACGGCGGCGCGAACATTCGGGGATCCGTTCCGACTCATGGGAGCGGGAATTCGCCGCGCTCCCTCATCGAATTCCTCCGGGGTGGCTTAAGATGTATGTGAGCGGACTTCTCGAGCCGGCGGATATGGCGCCGGAACCGCTCTGGAGCGAAGAGCGCGTCCTTCATCATGTGCCGCCCAAAACCGTGGAAGCTTTTTATGACTGCGTACTTCTCGAGAATCAGCTCCTGCCATGGCGCATCGGACGCGACCGTCTTTCCATGTCTGCCGCGAGTCAACTGTTGCGGAATGCCGAAGAGACGATGGATCGGCTCTGCTCGCGCTTGCCGAACATGTCCGATGCCGAACTTCATCGTCTCGAACGCTGTCTTCGCGAGGCGCATGAATCCCTATGATCATTCTGCTCTTCGACGACGGCCGTGAATTGCTCGGAGAAATCGTCTGCGAGGATGGCGCGTTTTTGTGCGCATCGCTTGCCGGCTCGGGAGAACAGTTGATCGGTCCGTTCGTACGGGACTGGCAGGCGCGCGGCATTTCCGTGCCGGGCGTAAAGCCTGTCCGGACGCATGACCGTCGTTTCGCCGACGCTCTTCATCTTTGGGCGAATCATCATCGTGTGGCTACGGTACCGCTTTCGAATGAATATATTCCGTACTGGAACCGTCTGCTCCGCCTGCCGTTCAATGCCGCCGAACTCTTTACCCTGCTCGTCGCCCTTTCCGAAACTCCGGTTGGCAATCTTCCCGCCTGGGATTCATTTTTGGAAGAGGGGATAGCCGCTACCAACCGCGCAGAAGAAAAAACGCGCGCAGACCTGAAGAAGCTCTACGACAAAGCCGCGAGAGAATTCATGAGTAGTGCGTAGGGCGTAGGGGGGAAAGAGTACGTAGTTGCGTAGGGGAGCATAATTCTACCCGAACCCCGTAACTGTTTCCCTTTGCCCCATGCCCTTGGGTCCGTAAGATCGTAGGTTCGTAGTCTGTAAGCCGTGCGCCCCGAAACCCGTTCCCTTTGCCCTTGTGCCAATTGCCAAAATCGTCCAGCGATGATTTTCCCGTAACCCGAGACCTGATGAGCCCCAGCCCTATGTCTCTTTCCGCTTTTTTCCTCACCAATCCTCTTCAGGGCATTCCCGTGATATTTGTATTCGGCGCGCTCTTGATTGGACTCTATGTCGTGGTCCGCGGCGCGGACTGGCTTGTTGACGGTTCCTCGTCCATCGCCGCGCGCTGGGGTATTCCGGCCATCGTGATCGGGCTTACCGTCGTAGCCTTCGGCACCTCCATGCCGGAGCTTATCGTGAATATTCTTTCTTCCGTTACGGGAAGCACGGGGCTCGCCATCGGCAATGTCGTTGGTTCCAATATTGCGAATATCCTGCTTATTCTCGGCGCAACGGCCGTCTTTCGATCGCTTGCGGTGAAAGAGAATACCGTATGGAAAGAAATTCCTATGGCCTTTCTCGCCATGATTCTGCTTTGGGTCATGTCGAATGACGCATTTCTCGCCGGCGCCGCCGTAAATGTTTTGGACCGCATTGACGGCTTTGTCTTTTTAGCTTTTTTCATTATCTTCCTGTACTACACATTCGGTATCAGCAAAGTGGAGGGAGAGGCGCCGAAACCGGAGGAATTTCCGTTCGCGGCATCCATCGGCTTGGTCGGTCTCGGCATAGGTGCGCTTACGCTTGGCGGGAAAATAACGGTTGACGCCGCTACCGCGTTTGCGTCTTCTGTGGGGGTGAGCGATGCCCTTATCGGTCTTACCGTGGTAGCTCTCGGCACATCGCTTCCGGAACTCGTTACGTCCATTGCCGCCGCCCGGAAAGGCAAAGCCGATCTCGCCATCGGCAATGTCGTCGGTTCCAACATCTTCAATATTTTTTGGATTCTGGGCGTGAGCGCCCTTATCCGCCCCCTGCCATTCGATACGTCAAGTTCTTTCGACGTCCTTGTGGCCGTTGCCGCATCTCTTTTGCTTTTCATATCATTGTTCGTCCGCCGCTTCCTCCGCGCTCCGCAAACGGTTGCCGCACGTCATACCCTCGGCCGCAAACGGGGCATTATTTTTCTGATCCTCTATGTTGCGTATATCGCATTTGCGGTGTGGAGGGGATAACGGGTTGCGGCGTACACAGTGGCGTCGCTGCGTAGGGGGAACCGAGTCGCGAATAGTTTGTTTTTCTACGCAATCACGCAACCACGCAACCACGTACTTCCCCCTTGAAAAAGAGTCCATGATCATGTATTCTCGCAACGCTTCGCTAGGCGCTAAGCGCCCCGTCATACCAACCTTTCGGGGGTCGTCTAATGGTAGGACAGCATCCGGCGCCTGTCCCGAAACGTTTCGTCGAAATGATTGCTTTTTGCGCTCGGGGGTCGTCTAATGGTAGGACAGCGGCCTTTGAAGCCGTGAATCCTGGTTCGAGCCCAGGCCCCCGAGCGCAGAACACAAATGACGAAACGTGAGGGAAAACCGTGAATCCTGGTTCGAGCCCAGGCCCCCGAGCCATAAAAAACCGTCAAATAATGACGGTTTTTATTTTTCCTTGTTACGGAAGAAAAAAACGGTACACTTGAATTGTTCACGCTATATTATAACTCTCTTGAGAGTATTTCATGTCAATGACGTTATGACCTTAATAAACTGTTCTGAATGTGGCCGGGAGGTTTCAGATAAAGCCACAGCATGTCCGAATTGTGGCAATCCGATCGGTGCTCAACACATAAAGCAACCTACGCTCATCGAACAAACGAGTAAGACATGGAAATTTACACAGTTGCTTGGGTGGATACTCATGCTTTTCGGAGTATTCATTTTTTTTCCTTCATTCAATATGCGTGGTTTGAGAGACCCGATAGCAGGATTAGGGATTCTTGTTTTTTCGTTAGGGATACTTACGGCACTTGTTGGAAAGTTTGAAGCGTGGTGGCATCATTCATAATTTTTTTTACCTACTTTCAAAATCCCGATGCTATACTCCTTTGTAGCGTTTCATGGAAATACACGCGAGGGCTTTTATGGAAGCGGAGGAAATCTTCCGCGAGTTTGGGGTAAAACCGGAGCAGGGCCTTGATCCAAAAGTGGCGGCGGCGAGGCTCAAGAAATATGGGGGGAATACGCTCTCGAATTATGTAAATCCTTGGCGGCGCATTCTGGTGAGGCAGTTGGCGTCGCCGTTCATGTATTTGCTCGCGGCAGCGGCATTGTTTGCGTGGCTTTTGCATGAAAAGTTTGATGCGTTGTTTATTTTGTTTTTTATCGCGCTGAACACCGCGCTCGGGTTTTTTCAGGAGTACCGGTCGGAAAAAACCTTGCGTCGGCTTCGCGATCTTATCGTTCCCACATCCCGCGTGCGGCGGGGAGGGAATGAAGAGATTGTTCCGACGACGGCGCTTGTGCCGGGGGATATCTTGCTTTTGCGCGCGGGGGATGTGATTCCCGCGGACATGCGAATTATTTCTGCGCGGCATTTGGCGGTGGACGAGTCTACCATGAGCGGTGAAGCATTTCCGGTGGAGAAAACATCGCGGAGCCTCAAAGAGGGGGCAAACGCATTGACCAAGAATTTGGGGTTTGCGGCCACCGTGGTTGTGCAGGGCGAAGGCGAGGGGATTGTGTATGCCACGGGAAAAATGACGAACGTGGGATCCATTGCCGGGTTTATCGCGCGCACGAGCCGGCAGAGCGCATTCCAAAAGCATATTGCGCGCTTGAGCACGTTTATTCTGTATCTTGTGCTTGTAACGCTCGGAGGCGTGTTTTTGCTGAATCTGCTCCTGAAGGGGCCGGAAGCAAAAACGATTGAACTTATCATTTTTTCCATTGCGCTCGCGGTGTCCGTGGTGCCGGAGGCTTTGCCGCTTGTGATGACATTTTCATTCTCGCGCGGCGCGCGAAAACTTGCGGCGCAGAAGGTGGTGGTGAAGCGGCTTTCGAGCGTGGAAGATTTGGGGAATGTGGAGATTCTTTGCACGGACAAAACCGGGACGCTCACGGAAAACGTTTTGCGCGTGGCGAACGTCATGGGAGATGCGCGGAACGTGCTCGCGTGCGCCGCACGCGGATCCGACGTCGTCGGCCGTGGTCACGGCCCTTTTGACGCGGCCATCTTCGTCGCCATATCCAAACACGGGCAATATCTGCATGATCGTCTTGGGCAGGAACGGTTTTATCCATTTGATCCCGTGCTTAAATTGAACGGAGCCGTCATAAAAGAAGGGGAGGAGCATACGCTCATTATCCGCGGCGCGCCGGAACAGATCCTCGAAGCCTGCGCCGGTATATCGGCAAAAGAGCATGACGATGCCGATGCGTTTTTGGTGGAGGAGGGCCGCAAAGGACGGCGCGTCATCGGCATCGCCCGCCGTGCGTTCGAGACGCTGCCGAAAAATGCGACGCTCAAGGAATTGTCGGTCGGAATGACATTTATCGGCCTCGTGTCTTTCGAAGATCCGGTAAAGAAAACCGCGGAGGAGGCGATTCAGCGCGCAAAACGTCTCGGAATCCAGATAAAAGTCATTACCGGGGACAGGCCGGAAGTGGCAGGGGCGATCGCGGAACAGGTGGGGCTTACGGAACGCGCAGATGTCATGACAGGCGATGATTTCGATGCATTATCCGAGGCCGAACAACTGGCCGCGGCCATGCGTATTGCGGTTTTCGCGCGCATGAATCCCATGCAGAAGGCGCAGGTGATCGATCTCCTCCAACGTACGCATACTGTGGCGTTTTTAGGCGACGGCATCAACGATGCGCCGGGGCTCAAAATTGCGAATGTTTCCATGGCCGTGAAAGAGGCGAGCGATATTGCGCGGGAGGCCGCAGATATCGTCCTCCTCAAAAAGGACCTTCATGTCATCGTGAATGGCATACGCGAGGGCCGCATTATTTTTGCGAATACCACCACGTATCTCAAATCCACGCTGGCATCCAATTTTGGAAATTTCTATTCCATCGCCATCCTTTCGCTGTTTGTGAACTTCCTTCCGCTCCTGCCCGTGCAGATTCTGCTTGTCAACCTGCTCACGGATTTGCCGCTCACAGCCATTTCCACGGACGAAGTGGAGCGCGCGGAGTTACAACAGCCGAAGCATTATGATATCCGGAATATTCTTCTCGTCGCGACCTTGCTCGGAGGCGTGAGTTCGCTTTTTGATTTCATCGCATTCGGGATATTTATCCACGCGGATATTCCTGTTTTGCAGACGGCGTTGTTCATGGAAAGCGTTCTTACCGAACTTTTGCTCCTTTTTTCCATTCGCAGCAGGCGCTTTTTCATTCATGCGCGTCCGCCGTCCTTTATGCTCACGGCGGCTTCCATCGGCGTATTTCTCGCAACTGCCATTCTGCCGTTTACATCTGTCGGTCATACGTATTTCCACCTCGCATCCTTGACTTCATGGCAGGGAGTTATTGTCCTTGGCCTTGTGGGAGCGTATTTCCTCGCGAGCGAGCTTGTAAAACTGGGATATTATACATTCATGAACGGCGGGCTGAATGGGCGTCGGGCGCTGCCATTATTAGGGTTAAGGGGCTAGGGGTTAGAGGAATTAGCAATTGCTGAAAGGGAACAAGTAAGTAGTGAGTGGTGAGTAGTGAGTGGTTACAGTTTCGGGCGCATGACTCACGGCGCATCCCGTCCGCATGGCTCACGACCCATACCTCACGACCTATGTCCGACGCAACGACGTACTCTTCCCCCCCTATGCAATCACTCAACGACGTCTTACGTACCCCCTACTTCTCCTCCCTTCCCCTTGACGCCGTTCTCAATTCCTGTCATTCTTTTTCATCGTACCTTGGAAAACCGTCGTGGACGAACATTTCGACAGGCGCCATGATCCGGACTATGCCCGGATGGTCATTCAGCGTTGCCGTGAAGGCGATGTGAGCCTGATTAACACCGTGGACTTTTACACGGAAGACGGCGTGGACCCGGAAGAGATCGGGTCGTCGCTCGAAGAAATCATGCGCTTCGACAGGAGGCGCGTGTTGCGGGAATTGCATGAAATTATCGTCCGGTATCGTATCGGAAAGGCCGATATCGCAGATCGCGCTCTTGGAACCGAGCTTTTGTCCCTCTGTCATGAAGGCGTGACGGCGCGGGAATTCGGATCCTCGCGGAAAGAAGTGGACGAGATTCTTCTTGCGGAGGCCGCGGATATTCTCCGAACCCTCCGGGCGGGGAGATATATGCGTTCTGCCGGCGAGGAGCTGGAAAATTATCTCAGAATCCGAACGGGATTTTTCCGTCGTGTCACGCCGGAACGGCTCGATATGACGGCTCTCGACCACGCGCTTCTTCGCGCCGCCGCCTTTACGCGAGCATTGGAGCAGTTGCACGGGTATCGGTCCAAACGTCTCGGACCGGCCACGCTTCTAAGTTTTTTTCGAGAAATACGGAACTATAAATTCACGACGGAAGAATTCGGCATTACGCGCCAGGAACTGCGCGACATGCGCCGGGAACTGCGCATCATGACATGCTGCTACTGAACAAGCGGACTTCGAAAAGTCCGCTTTTGTTATGGAAAAAGGCTCAGGGGGAGACGAAGAAGCATGTCATCATCCGTTTTTGGGTTTCCTCGGCCGTCGGTATTGTTCGTCATTACATAGAGCGATGTTCCGTCCGGAGACAGCGCGACATTGCGGATGCGTCCATACGCGGAATGGAAATGTTCGCGCAGGACAATGCGGTCACCGCGCAGATCGGCTTCATACAAGGATTCCCCGCGCAATCCAGCAAAAAAGATGCGGCCGTTACCGTAGGCGGCGCCCGAAGGCGCCCATGTCACCGCTGCTCCTGACTGTATCACGGGTGCTTCCAGGCCTTCGCGCGTTTCCGGTCCTTCAATGAGCGGCCATCCATAATTTTTTCCTTTTTCAATTACGTTCAATTCATCATATCCGCTTTGCGCGCCAGATCGTCCGTGTTCCGTGGCCCACAGCCGGCCGCGATCATCCCATGCCAGCCCTTGCGGATTCCGGTGGCCATAGCTCCATACGGCATTCCCGAAGGGATTGTCGCCGGGAATGGATCCGTCATCGTTCAAGCGGAGAATTTTCCCGGCAAGCGAATTCGTATCCTGCGCGGCTTTTGAATCGCTTGCATCGCCCGTGGTGATATAGAGCTTGCCGTCCGGGCCGAATGCTATCCGTCCGCCATTGTGATATTGCGCGGCCGGGATATTGTCCAGAATGACCGCGGGATCCGTGAGCATGTTGTATTGGTATCGGTATCGCATCACGCGATTTCGGAGTCCGGCATCCGTTCTTGCCGTGACATAGACGTATATCCAATTATTCGATGCAAAATGTGGATGCAAGCTCATCCCGAGCAATCCTCCCTCGCCGACTTCAACGACTCCTTCTACGGATATCGTTGACGGCTCTTTGCCGATGCGCCGGATAGTGCCGGCGCGCTCCGTAATAAGCATGTCTCCGTCCGGCAAAAACACCATTTCCCATGGAACGCGCAGATGGTCCGCAATAACTCGAATGGATGGCTCTGTTTCGTCTGTTGGAACCGACGTCTGTTCCGCATCTTCCGCGGATATTCCCATGTATGCCGGAGCCGGGGATGGGCTGTATACGGACCGTTGTATGGCATCACGCATCGCGTATACTGCGAGACCGGCGGACGCTATGGCGATGATAATGAGCATGACGCGATATTTCATAGGGAAAGCATAGCATGCGGTTTACAGGAAGTTGCGTAGGACGTGGTTGCATAGGGGGTATGCGGGAAGCGGGATGCGCCCCTAACCCGAACCCCATAACCAATAACCTGTAACCAGTAACCCGATCCCCGTATAACCCGAGACCCATTCCCTCTGCCCTTGACTCCGTGCTATACTCTCTTCAATATTCTTTTATTTTCTTATGAAAAACGTAAACTATAACCTCGTAAAGACTCTGCATAATACGCTGGATGATATTTGGCGTCTTGAACATTACTACGTGGAAGACGCTAAAAAGGCCAAATGCCATAGCGTGTCCGTCATGAAACGCATGATGAATCAGCGAAAAAAGGATGCAAAAGCGTTGGTGAAGGAAATCAAAATGCGCATGGATGCCGGCATTTTTAATTAACGGAGTCACGGCCCTCTCCCGCTATGCACAGGGGACGGTGGACAGGCGGAGGCTGTCTTTGTAGTCTCGCCTTGAGGGATGCAGTGCATGCGGTTTGACCTCACCATTCGGGCGGACAGTGACATTCCGGCCTTTGCAGAGCTTTTGGCGAAGCTCGGTCTTCGCGATGTCAATATTACGAACACGGACCGCGATCGTGATCAGCTCGCAGACGCCATACGGCTTCGTGAGCGCATGCCCGAGGCCGATATCGTGCTTCATGTCGCCGTCAAACACCATGTTCAGGCAAGCGCGGACGCAACTTCGTCTTCTTTGCGGAAGCTTTTCGACCGTGCGGCGAAAGAGGGGATACGAAAGATTCTGCTCGTCAGCGGGTATCCGCGGGAACGATACAATGTCCTCGACGGTCTCCAGCTTTTGCAGTCCATGGGGAATCGTTTTGAGGAGATTTTTTGCGTGTACAACCCGTTTTTTGATCCGGCGAGGCTTCGTGAGGAGCATGAGCGGCTGGAACGGAAATTATCATATCCATTCGTCACAGACATATGCATGCAAATGGGCGTGGACCGGCATAAGCTCACAAAAGGTATTGAGACCATACGCTCCTTCCGTCCGGATGCGCGCATTTCATGCTCGGTCGCCATGCCGGACGCAAAAACGCGAAAGCATTTATCCGAAAATCCGCTCTATGGAGTTTTTTTGCCGCAGTCGTTTTTGCAGAATGATGAAATTGCTGCAGAGGCGACCGCGGACGTTCTCCGCCTGTTCCGCGATGAACGCGTGTCTCCCGTGGTGTATATGACGGAACTCAATGCGGCCGGACTGGAGCGGATCCTCGAGATCGAACGCGGTATATGACAACGCGGCAAACGGCCACGGTTTTTATCATTGCCTTCGCAATTGCGGCCGTCATAGCGTTTATTCTCATCCGAAGCGCTTTGCAGCCGCCGCTCCCTCCTCTGCAAAAACCTCTCGCCTCTTTCCCTCAAGGTATGATGCAACTTTCAAGCCCAGCATTCGGGCATACTCAAGCAATTCCCGCGCTCTACACCTGCGATGGGTCGGATATTCATCCCGAGCTTTTCATTGCAAATGTCTTGCCGGATGCGGCGAGTCTTGCGCTTATTGTTGATGACCCCGATGCCCCACGGGGAGACTGGGTGCATTGGACGGTGTGGAATATTCCTACATCCACCACGGTGATTGAAGAAGGAAAACGCCCCGCGGGCGTGGAAGGCCTGACGGATTTCGGTCGTGCCGGCTGGGGCGGGCCGTGTCCGCCGAGCGGCACGCATCGCTATCAGTTTAAACTTTACGCTCTCGATATCATGCTCGATATTCATCCGACATCTACGAAGTCGGATCTCGAAAAAGCCATGAAGGGCCATATTCTTGATCAGGCGCTTTTGATTGGTACATACACCAGGAAGTAGGGAGTCGGGAGTGGGGGAGGTTGGCCGTGGGCCATGAGCCTTGGGCCATGCGGTGAACGGGATGCGAAAAGGACGTAGTTGCGTAGGGAGAGCATAATTCTCCCCGAACCCTTTGCCCTTCTGCTAATTGCCAAAAGTCAATAATTTTTTTCTTCAAGTTAACGATTGAGCCGTATCTTCATGCCGTCAAAGGCGAGAAAAGCGCTTTTTGGCTTCGCTGTCTTGCAGGATCGCATGTATGTCCTGATGGTTTTTTCCGCATCTTCATGCGGCGGATAGCTGTGGCCGATTTGCGTAAGGATCAGGCGGCGGACGCCAAGCTTCCCGGCGAGCGTTATCGATTCCGGCGCGGAAAGGTGCGATGCAATATGCGAGCCGAACCACATGGCTCCATCGAGCGCAAGCGTGTTTGTGTTTTTTAGCATTCGTTTCGATTGTGCCGGAAGGGATGCGACATCGCTCGCATACGCAAAACGTTTTCCGAAGGCGAAACCGAATGTGGGAAATCCCGGCGTCATGCTGTGCCGGACGGGGAAGGGAGTTATGCGCAGACGGCCGACCCGGACAGTTGCGTACGGACGCAAAGGACGATAACGGAGATGCGAAAGGTATGTATATACCTTGCGCAATCTACGAATGACGGATGGATGTGCGTGGAGGTCAATCGTTTGCGAAGGGATTCGCGTTTCCAGCCAGCGAGAGAGCACCCGCATTCCGCCGGATGCGTCCGAATGAGCATGCGTAAGAAATATCGCATCAATGCGGCGCGAACCTACCTGTTCAAGCTGTTCCGCAATGTCCGGTCCGGCATCGATGAGGATGGTGATTCCGTCCTCTCCCAGGAGAGCGGCGGACCTCATTCGTCTGCTTTTTCCCCCTTTTCGCGCTGCACGACAAACGGGGTCCGAATGGCCCGGTCTCGGGATGGCTATTGCCGGCCCTGTACCTAGAAAGGTACATTTCATACAATACAGCGTATGGCTTACGAAATTCTACCGCATACGGGGGATTTACGCGTCCGACTGACCGGGAAAACCAAGGCAGGGCTGTTTCAGTCCGCATTGAAAGGCATGTTCGCCGCGGCCGGCCCACGGTATGTGAATGACGTCGAGCCGGAGAATCGCGTTATTCAGGAACGGCATTTTTCCGTGGAGGGCGCGTCTGCCGTGGATATCCTGGTGAATTTGCTGAACGAGGCCATTTCCCTGTCGGATATTCATCACGAGTCTTATGAGGACATTAAGTTTTCGCTGGTGACGGATGCCAAAGCGGAAGGATATTTCGTGGATCGCGCTGTCCGCGGTTTCGATACGCAAATCAAAGCGGCGACGCATCATAATCTTTCTCTACAAAAACGCGAAGATACGGGGGAATGGGAGGCAACGGTGACATTTGATGTGTAGGCAGGTCGTTGGCCATGCGGGAGGAAGAAAGTGGGAAGTAGGGAGTAGGATGTAGGGGCGCGGCATGCCGCGCCCTGTAGGACGTGGTTGCGTAGGGAGAGCATAATTCTCCCCGAACCCTTTGCCCTTGTGTCTGTAAGTCCGTAGGTCCGTAAGATCGTAGGTCCGTAGGTAAGCGGTTTCATCCTAGACCCGAACCCCGTAACCCTGCCCCTTGTCCTTTGCTCTTGACCTATAACCCATAACCTTCCTGACTCATCTATGGAAATCAAACAACTTCTTTCCGATGCCCGTGCTATATGGGGCGACAAGAAACTCACGATTGATGAAATTATCGTAAGGCTTGGCGTCGACATGGGCGATTTGTGCCGGTGGGCGCGTCATGCGGACAAGGACCACGCCATGCATACGGACGATGAACTTCAAAAAGAGCTGGGCAATATCATTTTTTCCGTTATCCGTTGGTGCGATGATCTCGGGTATGATCCCGAAGCCTGTATTGAACGGGCTAAAGAGGCGCAGCGCGCATTCGCAAAGCAGTCTCGCGTCTGACATGATTTCCACACAGCATCTCCGACGGCTCGGAGCCGCGCTCTATGAACTGCCGATCGGCGCCGTTCCGGGCATGCGCGTTCCGGGAAAGGTTTTTATCAACGAAGCTCTGCTCGAAGACCTGGCCGAGGATCGATCGCTTGAACAGCTTGCGAATACGGCCACCCTTCCCGGCGTGGTGAAATTCGTTGCCGCCATGCCCGACATCCATGAAGGATATGGATTCCCCATCGGGGGCGTGGCCGCCACGGAGCTCCCGCACGGCGTCATTTCTCCGGGCGGCGTAGGATACGACATTAATTGCGGCGTCCGCGTGCTTCTGTCGGATCTTTCCGCGGATGACGTGGGTGATCGCATGGGCGACCTCGGATCGCAGCTCATGCGCGCCATTCCGTCCGGTACCGGACGGGGCGGGCGTATCCGTCTGGATTTCAATGAGTTGAACCGCGTGCTGCGGTATGGCGTCGGATACTGCGTGGAACGGGGATGGGCGGCACAGAATGATACGGAGTATCTGGAGGAACACGGATGCCTGACCGGCGCTGATCCTACACATGTGAGCGACCGGGCAAAGAATCGGGGTATGGATCAGCTCGGCACGCTCGGGAGCGGCAATCACTTTCTCGAAGTTCAGAAGGTCGATGAGATTTTTGACGAGGAAGCAGGAAAGGCTTTTGGCCTGTTTCCTGGGCAGATCGTTGTTGCCATTCATTGCGGTTCGCGAGGTCTTGGGCATCAGGTGTGCACGGATTATGTCCGGCGGATGCTTTCATCATTGAACAAGAATCGCATTGAGCTTCCGGATCGCGAACTCGCATGCGCTCCCGCGGATTCGGCGGAAGGGTCCGAATATTTGAGCGCCATGGCCTGCGCGGCGAATTTTGCCTGGGCGAACCGCCAGGTTATCCAGCATCATGTCCGCATTGAGTGGCAGGCATTATTCGGTGCTGCTCGCGGACTTCGGACGCTTTATGATGTGTGTCATAATATCGCGAAACGCGAGACACATATTCTCGACGGGAAGAGCGTGGAACTCCTCGTGCATCGGAAAGGAGCAACGCGCGCCTTCGGGCCAGGGCATCCGGACGTGCCGGAGGCGTATCGATCCGTGGGCCAGCCCGTCCTTATCCCCGGTACCATGGGAACGGCTTCGTATATTTTGAAAGGCGCTGCTGAGGCCATGGAAGCCTCATTCGGGACATGTTGTCACGGGGCAGGGCGTCGATTGAGCCGTACGGCGGCGAAACGCGAGGTGGAAGGAGAATCTCTTCGTCAGGAATTGGAGGCGCAGGGGATTGCGGTACGGTGCTTTTCCGCAAGAGGTCTTGCAGAGGAGGCGCCGCTTGCGTATAAGAACGTGGAAGATGTTATTGATGTGGTGGAGACAGCAGGCCTTGCGCGGCGCGTAGCCCGCGTTCGGCCCGTGGCGGTGATAAAAGGGGAGTAGGGAGTAGGATGTAGGGACGCGGCATGCCGCGCCCTGTAGGACGTAGTTTCGTAGGGGAGCATAATCTTCCCCGAAACCTGTTCCCTTTGCCCTTTGCCCTTTGCCCTGAAACCCCGTACCCATTGCCAATACACAAAAGCTAAAATTACCCGTAGCTCACAGCTCATATGAGTCATGCTGATATCGCCGAACGTGAATGGTTGCGCCAGCAGGAACTATTCGATGCTATTTTCGTCCAGGGTTTTCGCGAATACGCAGCCGCGCTTCCCGGAATTCAGCGCGCATTCGTGCTTGACGACCGTCATCTGCGCTGTATCGACGAAGGGACGCCCGGAGGCATTCACCTTGCGGGTTCGGGCATTCTTTTACGCGATCGTGCCAAAGAGGTATGCCAGCATGCCGTTGTTGATGGAATTTTCAGCCACGCCGGATGCGGCGCGGCGGCCTTGTATGTAAAAACGGCGGGGCTGGATATTTCCGATCCGGACGAGGCGGGAAAAGAATGGGTAAAAGAACTAGCTGAGGCCCTGGATGTTCCCTATCTCGGTCACATCGGAACATCGGAGCTCAAACGTCCGCCGCATTTGCATACCGCGCGCGTTGCCTATTATGACGGTACGGGGGAATTTAATCCTTCCCATGTTGATGGTTTGCCAGAAGGTTTTGTTATCAGTCGCGCCTACCTCGAAGCCGGCTATGCTCTTCAGGAAGCGAAAGTGAGCGCGGATATTGCTTTGGGAAATCACGGGTTCGGAGATTTATTTACGGAGCAGAATCCGTTCTTGCTCGTTGCCGTTGGCACGGAAAAAGCCCAGAGGCAGTCTCTTGAACTGGAACTCGAAGAAGTCGCGAAAACATACGGCGGGCGTGTAAAAGTCGAGGGGATGTCGAGGACGGTCTAGAAGCAGGAAGGAGGGAGTGGGACGTCGTTATGTAGGACGTAGGGCGTGAGTCATGCGGTATGCGGGATGCGGGGGTGCGGGATGCGCCCCGTAACCCGAACCCCGTAACCAGTAACCAATAACCCATTTTTGATTTTTCCATTTTTCTTCTTTTCTATACACTACCCATATGCCTTTCAAGGATCGCATGGATGCCGGGCGCAAGCTGGCGGAAAGACTTGCTTCGTTCCGCGGTCGCGCGGACGTTCTTTTGTATGCGCTTCCGCGAGGCGGAGCGGTTTTGGGAGCCGAAATCGCCAAGACTCTTGAAAAACCATTCGATCTTTTGGTAACGCGAAAAATCGGCGCGCCGTTTGATGAAGAATACGCTGTCGGAGCTCTGGCGGAGACCGGGGATATTATCTGGAACGAAGAAGAGCGCTCTCGCTTCGACGAACAGGCGCTCATGAGCATCGTTGAACAGCAAAAGACGGAAGCGAAGCGACGCGTTGACCTGTATCGTCGCGGGCGGGCATTGCCGGATATGACGGGCAAGACCGCTATTATCGTGGATGACGGCGTTGCAACCGGGTATACCATGCGTGCCGCAGTGGCGGCGGCAAAGCGCCGGCATGCCGCAGCCGTCATTGTCGCCGTTCCGCATGGCGCCAAGGACAGCCTCGAGGAACTTCGAAAGGAGGGCGCGCAGGTCATCGCATTAGAAGAGCCTGCATGGTATGGCGCCGTCGGCATGTTTTACCACGTATTTCCTCAGGTGGAAGATGAAGAGGTTCTTGCCCTCATGAAATCATATGGCGCGAAATCCTAAATATACTGTTGCATCCTTTTCGGACGCTGCGCGGCCGCTTGCCGAGCAGCTCAATGCTTCCTTCGTCCGCCTGCGCATGAGCACGTACGCGGCCGGTGAGCGGGTAGCGCATGTCGGCGCGCGCGTACGGGGATCATGTTTTCTTGTGGAAGACGTCGGTGCGGACGCCGAGTCCCTGCTTCGCGTACTGCTTGCTGCGAATGCGCTTATGCATTCCGGCGCATCGTCCGTGAGCCTTGTGGCTCCGTGGATGGCCTATGGCCGCCAGGATCGCCCGACGCACCCTCAGGAATCCGTTGGGGGCGAGGTAATCGGAGTGTTGTTTCGTTCGATCTTCCGGCGCATATTCACCTTGGATGCGCATAGTCCGGCATTCGCGTCTTTGTTCGGCGGGCGCCTTGTCTCCTGCTTTCCCGCTGGAATCGCGGCGGACATCGCCTCAAAACATCGCGCAACGGCCATAGCCGCGCCGGATGGAGGCGCACGCGATCGGGCTCGGGCGGTTTCGACCATCCTCGGCCTGCCGCTCCTTGTCTGCCAAAAATCCCGCTCCAAACCCGGACGCCGCGGCGTAAGCGTTCGCGCAGTATCCGGTGAACCACGCGGGCATCGCGTGCTGCTTATCGATGATATGGTGGACAGCGGAGGAACGCTCGCAGAAGCCGCGCAGATGCTAAAAAAATACGGCGCTGTTTCCGTGGGCGCCGTGGTGACGCATGCAGCAAATCCCAAACGGGTTCCTTCAGCCGCAACACTCGGTCTTTCCTTGCTCACGGTTTTACATCCGAGGATACGTGCGCGCATTCCGCCGCAGATCACAGATCTTCTTTCCGTGGCAGTGCGTCAGGCACGGTGAGGGGAATGCAGAACGGCAATGGTTACGCCGCCTTGCTGGCCGGGCGCATTCGATCCCCGCGCATAGGCAATGAGTTCTGGCTGTTGTTGGAGGTATTTCATAACGGCTTCTTTCAGCTTCCCGGTTCCGCGTCCATGAATGATCTTTACGGCCTCGTCGCCCTTCAGGAAACAGCGGTTGATGAAATGATCTAAAGCCGACAGCGCTTCGTCGATATGCATTTCGTGGAGATCGAGTTCGGGCGCCTCGCCTAATTCTGCCGCAAGGGCGGCGATTTCATGCGGGTTCGGGTCCGCTGTTGTGGGAGATTCGGGAGAGTTCCTGCCCATGGTGCTGGAAATGTAGCCCCCTTGTGCGTCTGCGGCAACATCTTATGATGAGAGTATGAGAACAAAACGTCTCCTCGGCGCCATCGCGCTTGTCCTGTTATCTATTGCGTATTTTACGCTTTCCCGTCCGCCGAGCCACGGCATTCTTCCCACCGGGGATCCGGATTCCGTTTTGCAAACAGACCTCGTGATTGCGGAGGATACAATATCTCACAAAGGCGATGCCGCTGATGTTCTGGAACGGATCGATTCCGTTGTTCCGGAAGACGCGGTTGATACGAATGCGACTGTCGTTCGCGTGATCGACGGCGACACGATTATTGCGGATGTGGATGGTATCGGCCAGGCTACCATTCGTCTGCTCGGCGTAAATACGCCGGAAACCGTGGATCCGAGGAAGCCTGTGGAGTGTTTCGGTAATGAGGCGTCAGCTTTTACCCGCCGCACGCTTGCCGAAGGGCTTCGTGTTTTTCTTGCCGCCGATCCGAGGGCTGACGAGGTGGACAAATACGGACGTCTGCTCCGCAATATCATCCTCGGGGACGGGACAGACGTAAATGCTATGCTCATCCGCGAAGGGTATGCCTATGCCTACACGTCATTCCCGCTCACTCCTGAACGCAAGCGAGAGCTGACAATGCTGCAAGATGAAGCGAGGGAACTTGAGCGTGGCTTGTGGTCTCCGGATGCGTGCGGCGCAAGATAGCCAGAAATTATCCTTTCACGTACTGTACTCGGAAACAAAGCTATGGATAACGCGTATATGAATGCCATATGGGCGAGGCGTATGATGCTCCTTGCGGCGCTGGCTGGTTTTTTTGCGTCCACCTATCTTCTCATCACGTACGTCTCCGGCGAGCCGATTACCTGCGGAACGTCTCACGGCTGCGACATCGTGCGCGCGTCGAAATGGGCGACGAGTTTCGGCATGCCTCGTCCGGTGCAGGGTGTGGCTTTTTATGCCGTCATCATGCTGCTCATTGTTATTCGGACGGCGATGCCGTCATATAAAACGCGATGGCTGTATCGGGCCAGCATGGTCCTTGTCACGATCGGACTGCTGGAAAGCGCTTTTCTCACGTTCGTCCAGGCGGTGGAAATTAAAGCATTTTGTACATGGTGCCTTGTATCCGCTGTTGCCGCGACCGTCCTTTTTCTCACCGCCTGGTGGGATGAGCCCATCGCCCTCGACGAAGCCCGGTCGTTCCGGGAACTCAAGATCCAGCTTATAGCATTCGTCATCGCACTTTTTGCGGGCGGTACGGCATTGCTCTTTCTCACCATTCCCTCCACGGACGGTGAACCGCCGATTCTCCGGCCCCGCGAGACGAGCCAGGAAGAAATTGATCTCGCGACATCGCTGCTATATCCGGAGGGACTGACGTATGAAGGTCCCGGCGATGCGCCTCTGACCATTGTGGAATTCGTCGATTTTCAATGTCCGGCCTGCCGCGCGGCTCATCCCGAGCTTGCAAAAATACGCGAGTCGTATCGCGGTCGGGTACGCTTTGCTATGCGGCATTTTCCGCTGCCGACGCATACCAATGCAAAGGGAGCCGCCATTGCCGCCGCATGCGCAAATGTCCAAGGCATGTTCTATGCGTATGCGGACGAAATCATCCAGGGCGATCTCGATCGCGATACCCTTGTCCGAGTCGCCGCCGAACTTCGCCTCGACCTTGACGTCTTTGTGCCGTGCCTGGAGAGCGAGGAGGCGCGGAACACCGTGCTCCGCGATGTGAAAGACGGCTTTGATCTGGGCGTTCGCGAAACCCCGACGATCTTTTTGAATACCACCATGGTTCAGGGCCTGCCCTCCGCGGAACAGCTGTCTGAGCTTATTGATGGAATGCTGGCAGGCGGGGACGTCAGCGGGCGGGGAGGAGGAAGTGGGGAGTAGGAAGTAGGGTTGCGTAGGACGTAGGTCGTGAGTCGTGAGGTATGGGTCGTGACTCATGCGGTTTGCGGGATGCGAAGAGTACGTGGGACGTAGTTGTGTGGTTGCGTAGGGGGACATAATTCTCTCCGAAACCCGTAACCAATAACTCGTAACCCGTTCCCTTAGTCCTTAGCCCCCACGTTCCCACTCCATGCGCACCACCCTCGCCTTCCTGCCTCGTTTGCGAATTATCGTTCGCTTTGCTTAACTGCCCGCATATGCAGATTTCCATACAGAAAGGCGATATTCTCGACGAGACATGCGATCTATTGGTCGTGAATTTTTTTCAGGGCATCGAGAAGCCTGGCGGCGCCACCGGAGCCGTAGATACGGCCTTGCAGGGCGACCTGTCCGCTCTTTTGAAACAGGACAGATTTTCCGGCAAACTTGGAGAGAAACTTTGTTTTCCTACGTTTGGCCGTCTGAAGGCGAAAAAGGTCTGCGTGCTCGGATTGGGGAAAAAAGCGGACATGACTGCCGATACCGTGAGGCAGATCGGGGGGCATATCGTGAAAGCAGCCCGCGATGCCAAGGCAAAGCGCGTCATAACCATTCTTCATGGAGCGGGTATGGGAGGCGTGGATGCGGAATTGTCGGCGCAAATGCTCGGAGAGGGCCTTTGGCTCGCGTCATATGAGTTTCATGACCATTTCGGCGCCGAAACGAAAAAAAAGAAATCGTCATTTCCCTCGAACATTCTGATGATGGAGTCCGAGCGGAAGCATATCCGGCCGGCGGAAAAAGGACTCGAGCGCGCCCGCATTCTCGCGGAAGCAACGGTATATGCGCGCGACCTCGTAAATACGTCGCCACGCCACATGAAGCCATTCAATCTCATGGAGGCGGCAAAGTCCGTTTCGGCTCTTTCCAAGCGCATCCGCTGCACGGTGTACGACAAAGAGCGCATGGAACGCATGGGCATGGGGGCGGCGCTTGCCGTGGCGGAAGGGTCGGTGAATCCACCGCAATGCGTACATCTCGTCTATATCCCGAAACAGCGTTCAAAAAAGAAGATCGCCGTCATCGGCAAAGGCGTAACATTCGACTCGGGCGGATTGTCATTGAAGCCCGCCGATGGCATGACCACCATGAAAATCGATATGGCTGGCGCGGCCTCCGTTATCGGCTTGTTTCGCGCGCTTGCGGAGATCGATGTTCCGGCGGAGATCCATGGCGTCTTTATTGCCGTCGAGAACATGCCGTCCGGCGGATCATACCGTCCGGGAGATGTGGTGACGGCGATGAACGGAATGACCATCGAAATTTTGAACACTGATGCCGAAGGCCGGGTAACCATGGCAGATTCGCTGTCTTTTGCCGCGAAGCGCATTAAACCAGACGAGATCATCGATCTCGCCACGCTCACGGGCGCCGCGGTTGTCGCGCTGGGCGAGGATTATACCGGCATCATGTCGAATAACAGAACGCTGGTCAGGAGCTTGCTCAAAGCCTCGGAGGCGGCGGGGGAGAACATGTGGGAACTCCCGTTGCCGGAACTCTATGAAGAGGCGCTAAAATCGAAAATCGCGGACATGAATAATACAGGCGGGCGCACGGCCGGGTGTATAAAAGGCGGTCTGTTTTTAAAGCGTTTCGTGGACGGCATTCCTTGGGCGCATCTTGATATTGCCGGTCCCTCATACTGTGAAAAAGAAACGCGCTCCGATACCCCGTACGGCGGAACGGGCGTCGGCGTGCGTACGCTCATGGCCTATCTGAAGTCCCTTGCATAGGACATTGTGTGTCCTGTGGAAAGACTTGTGCTATACTCGCCCTATCTTACTCCGCATTATTATGAAAATAAAAGTTTATACAACGCCCACGTGTCCGTACTGCAAGCTCGTGAAAGAGTTTTTGCATGAAAAGAACGCGGAATTCCAGGAAATCGATGTGGCGAATGACGCCTCAGCCGCCAATGAGATGGTCAAACTTTCCGGCCAAATGGGCGTTCCCGTTATCGACATCGACGGAGATGTTATTGTAGGTTGGAACAAGGAGGCGCTGGAGGAAGCCTTGAGTTCGAAGAAAACGAAGGCAAAAGCCAAAGCGTCGTAATCAATGGCGTAGGATCCGGACGGCTCCGGGAAACCGGAGCCTTTTATTGTGTATGTCGCTTTTACGGGGAGGAAGGAGGGTGCGTAGGGCGTAGGTCGGGAGGTATGGGTCGTGAGTCATGGGCCGCGGACATGCGGTATGCGGGATGCGGCGCCATGCGGTATGCGGAAAGTGCGTAACCCGAGACCAATTTCCATTGTCCCTAGACCCGAACCCCAATCATCACGCCTTCCCGAGCGTCTGCTCGCCCGGCTTCCATTCCATGGGGCAAAGTTCTCCGGATTGGAGCGCTTCGAGAACGCGGAGTGTTTCCGCGACGGAGCGGCCCACGGAGCCCGCGCTTACGAGGACATATTTAACGATTCCCTTCGGATCGATAAGGAACAGGCCGCGCTGGGCTTCGCCGTTTTCTTCATTCAATACCTGATAGTCTCGCGCAATCTTCAGGCTCGTATCCGCCAAAACGGGATATTCCACATTCGGGAGATCGCGTTCGAACCATGCTTTATGGCACCATGTTGAATCCGTAGATGCGGCAAGAACTTCGCAATTTATTTTTCGGAAGGTTTCAATGGCATTTGAGAACCCCTTTAACTCTGTGGGGCAAATAAAGGTGAAGTCTCTTGGGTAAAAGAAGAACGCGAGCCACTTTCCCCGATAGTCGGATAGGCTTACGGCTGCATCCGTCTTTCCTTTTTGATATGCCGGAACATGATTGAAGTCCGGCGCTGGTTGGTCGATATGGATCATATTGCAGGAAGTTATTGGTTAGTCGTTTTTGGTCGGTTTTCAGGGTTCCAGAGTTGTAGGGTCCTAGAGTTGCTTTACCCTGAAACCCTAAAACTCTAGAACCCTGAAATGGGTTTTGTAAATGAGATATACGCCTTGCCGTGAGAAGAATGCTTTTACCGTTTCGCCATCTCAAAGAGCTCGTTTGCCTTTTCCCAGTTGAGGTTTTTCCAGAAGGCTTCGATATAAGCTTTGCGGTCGGAGCCGAAGTCGATGAAGTAGGCGTGTTCATAAACATCGAGGACGATTACCGGCATGCATCCCCAAACGCCTCCCTGATTATGCGCATCGCCCGTATATACGCGAAGCGCCTTGTCATGCCTGTCCCAGGCAAGCACGCACCATCCGCGGGCGGCCATGCCGCAGGCGGAAAAATACGCTACGAAGTTTTCAACGGACCCGTATTGCATCGCCAGCGCTTCTACGAGCGGTCCTGTCAAGGCGCCGTTGCCGCCCAGCACGTCAAAATACCATTCATGCAGATACACGCCGTTTACCGCGAACGTTTCGCCGTCTTTGAGCGCGCGGAGTTCGGAATACGTTTGATTCGCGCTTGCTAGATCTCCGCCTCGTTCGAGCGGCTGAAGCTTTTGCGCGATCTCGTCCTTCTTTTTGACATAGCCCGCATAGAGCTTGTCGTGATGGATTTCCATAGCCTTATCGGAAATGCCATGGAGAGATCCGGTAAATGGGAGGGGTTTGGGTTCCATATGATTGAGAAGATCTTTCAGAGTTAATGATTGTCATTGAGATTGAGAGTCTCACGTTTCAGGATTGAAGAGTTTTAGGGTCGGAATAAAGAAACCCCGCAATTTCTACGCCCGGAACTTATAAACGGTTTTTGATGACTACTCGTTCAATATTTTGAGTATTATTGCCAAAAAAGAGCCGGAGAGACAGAATAACAGCGTGTTCTATGTCTGACCAGCCCATGGGAATCCCCAATCCGGCAACCACCGAAGACGTGATTGAAGGACGTCCATGGTGGAAAGTGTGCTGTATCGGATGTCTTTTTATGGCGATCGTGTTTGTGATTGCTATTCTCATCGGGTTTCGCCTGTTTACGGGCTCAACTTCGCCGCAAACCCTCCGGTCACTGCCGGCGTCTTTCCCGCAGGGAGTCGTCCTGTTCCGGCCGGAACAGAATGACGGCATCGTGTATTATCCCGCTTCATCGAAGAACAAAAATTTCGGCATCATCACGCAGTCGGTGAAGCTGTTCGGTTCGGAGGGAGATCAGCTCAGTACATTGCTCGACACAGGGCTGAAGAGCGTGAAAGACACCGATACCGTTACAATTCACTGGTCTAACATGGATGCTCCGGCAGACGAGATCATCCGTTTTTACGCTGGCGCGATGAAACAGGCGGGCGTAGGAGATCCTCAGATGAAACAAACATCGGACGCTACAGTACGGAAAATGGTCGGTCTCACGAGCAGATTGAGCTTGCAGCTGCTGGTCGTTGACCTGCCGGACACGGAGACCGTTGACAGTATTACGTTTGTCGTGGAATATCCGAGTCTCCCGAATGGGCAGTAATATGCAAACCGCACGATATTCTCGACTGGCCATATGTCTTTTTGCCGCGTCCTTCATGGGTGCTGGCTGTCTGCAGCAGACGCCCGCTCCATCGCAACCCGCAGGCGCCTTTTCCAATATGTCGCCGGCAGAGATCACGAAGCGTCTGGTATTCAAAGAGGGTTCGAGTTTCGTTCTTACGCGGACGGCAGTTCGGCGCGGAGATACATATGAGCTCGCGGAACAGCCGGATCAGAGCCTGCGGACCGTCACCATAAAGCATTTCAATGGAGAAACCGCTTCATTCGATTGGAAGCTCGAGGAGCGCATCGAAACGGATGAATCCCGACAGGCGAGGGCGGCGGACGCGGAAGCCGCTCCGGAGCCCGTCTACGAAACCCAGACGACGGAAGGGTCGCTCTCCGATTTGGATTTTACAGAATCGCACGCGCTGTACCTTCCGCTCCGATGGCCGGAAGAAAGAACCGGTGACCGTGAAAGCGCGGTATGGGTTTCGAAGCCTGTATTTGAAGAATTGACGCGCACGCGGAACTCAACCGTCTATCTGAATGTCATTCCGGCTCTGCTTGATGCCGCCCGCGCCGCACCGGGGCTTTCATCGGCTATCGAGCGATTCCGTCAGCAGGAAGGGGCGGTAATAGGACGCATTGATACGGATTTTATGAAGGCCGAGGGGGACCGCATTGAGTGGCCGGTCACGGTGAACGGCGAGCAGGTAAAAGTGGAGGCGTTGCGCGCGAGAAATTGGTTCGGGGAAATTGTCATTCTGAATAATGGCGCCAATCCGCTTGTTCTCAAGCTGACCGTGAATCCTCCCATCGAAGGCGCGGAAGACGCCAGCGCTGATATGAGCCTTTTAAAGGCGATGGTGAATTTTGAAATTCCATCGATCCAGCTTTAGAGAGCATCGTGTATGAAAAAGCGGTTCCGCGAATAGCAGAACCGCTTTTGTGAGTTGGTGCCTGTCGGCGCTATTTCAGCGCGCGGTCGAGCGGAAGCTGGTGTGTGAGCGGTCCGGCGTGGGCCGGCGGCGCTGCCGCGAGAGCTTCGAGCTCCTCGGTTGTCGGCGGAGCGCCCGGCTCTCGGACCAGGCCGGGCATGTGAATGTTCCCGAGGACGGATCGATTCGATGGAGGCGGTCCCTCGCTGTCGATGTGCGCTTGCAGCTCGATGTCGTGCCTCACCGGCCGGCTTGGCCTTTCGGAATTGCGTGAACGGTGCAGATCCGCGGTCTTTCCGATTTTCATAGTCCCTCTTTTTCCGTGGCAGATGATCGCGTATGCAAGAAAAAAGTACAAGTGAAGCGAGAATATGCTATTTTTTGGCGGATGTCAATGCAGGGGAGGGGGTGAGAGTAGGGAGTGGAGAGTAGGTGTAGGGCGCGGCATGCCGCGCCCTGTAGGACGTCGTTGCGTAGGGCGTGGTTGCGTTGGGGGACCATAATTCTCCCCGAATCCTTTGCCCTACCTTTTATCCTCCAGACTTTTTTCATCAATGAAGCTGTCTCGCAGCTTCGCCCACGAGGGGAAACACCGGCGAAAATAGAATTCATCGCGCAGAATGCGGAGATCGGATAATTCGCGGAGGGCTCGTTTCCGAATACCTTCATACGGGCTCTGCGATGTATACAGGGCGGATGCAAACCAAGATTCGACCAAAACCGTTTCATCTTCCAAATCTTTCCCGTATCTATTCCTGCGGAGGGATTCAATGATGTTCCGGATATCGGCAATCCGTTCCTCTAGGTCATGTACGGCATCTGCGTCATAGCGCGCTATCTCTTGTTGTTTCCGGAGGACCTCGGCGAGCAGGCGCTGTGCGATGCTCTCTGCGCGTTTCGGCGAATCATTGGTATTTATCTGCCGTGAATCCGTCCACAGAAGACGGCGTATATGAAGCAATTGTTCCTCATCGCGTTTTTCGCGCGCGGTCTCCAGGTCTTGCGTGAGGACGGGTTCTACATTTGCCGGCTTGCAGTCGTGGATGGTGGGACATAGGCGCTCAAGACCTCGCCGGACCAGGTGTTCGCGAACATCCACGAGCGTTGGCTGTTCCTCGAGCCGTTCGGATTGCCGTGATCGTTCCACATCGCGCTTGCGATGCGCCTCTTTTGCGAATGAAACTTCCTGGGGCGTACGCGGCCCTTCCATGCGCATGGAGAAAGGTGAGGAGTGTCGGGGCATTGGGCTTACTGGAAGCGCTGCGGCCAATTTTTATCTACTTTGACGTTCAGATCCAAGTATACCTTGTTGCCGGTTACGGTCTCGAGTTCCTTTCTTGCCGCGGTTCCGATTTCTTTGAGCTTGCTCCCGCCTTTTCCGATGATCATACCCTTGTGATTTTCATGCGTCGTATAGATCGTCGCTTGGACGTATTCGCTGCCGTCTTCCCGGTCTTCAATGTCGTGCACTTCCACATGCACGGCATATGGGAGCTCCTGCCCAAGGTATTGGAATGCTTTTTCGCGTATCAATTCTTCCAGCCATTCTTTCCGTCCCATGTCCGTGAATTGCTGTTCCGGATAAAACGGTTCACCGACCGGGAGAATCTCGAATAATTTATTCACGATGAGATTCAAATTCGCGTGGGTTTTTGCGGAGATTTCCACGGAGCCGATCTGACCCACGTCAATGGCTCGGGCGTCTTCGAGATAGGGTTTCTTCCGCGCGGGAATGTCTTTTTTATTTACGGCAAGAATAATGGGCGTTCGGGAATTTTTCAGAAGATTTTGGATGTACTTTTCCTCATTCCCCGGTTCGCGCGTCGGGTCAACCACATATACGATCGCATCAATGCCTTCCAGATTTTCTTTGACCATTTCATTCAGTCGTTTCGACACAGGGTCCTTCTTTCCCAGGAACACCCCTGGCGTATCCACGAACACGATTTGTCCGCGTGGGTCATGAAGAACCCCCCGAACGGGATGACGCGTGGTTTGGGGTTTTTCGCTCATAATGGCGACCTTGGTCCCCACGAGCGCGTTCAAAAGCGTAGATTTTCCCACATTCGAACGCCCGGCGAGCATGACGAATCCTGATTTCATGAGGTTGGTGGTTAATCATTCATGGATAGTGAACACGCTATCAGTTTTTAGGTTTCGATTCTACTGGTCAGTTTTGCCACCACCTCCACATGCGGGGTGTGGGGAAAAAGGTCGAGGGCTTTCACATCGTCCACGCGATACGCCCGTTTGAGCTCCTTCAGTTCTTCCGTGAGCCTGTGATAGTTGCATGAGACATAGATAAGCGCGGGGTATTTCTTGTCGACGAGTGTTTGAATGACTTTAGGATGGAGCCCGGCGCGCGGCGGGTCCACAATCACCGTGTCCGCATCGATGCCTTCCCAGGCCAAATTCTCGGATTTTTCTGCAAAGAATTCGCATCTGTCTCCAACACCATTCTGTTTCGCATTGTCCGTTGCGAGTTCAATGGATGCTTCATCAATCTCGAATCCCTTCACGACGAGTTCCGGATCGCGCCGAGCGAAATTCACGGCAAAAAAACCGAGGCCGCAGTAGAGGTCAAGGAGGCGGCATGCGGTATACGGATGACGGTTTGCGTGCGCGGGCACGTTATCCCAAACAATATCTTGAAGCTTCGCAGCCATGGCGGTGTTTGTCTGAAAAAAACTATTTACATGGATGGCATACATGGTGCCATTGACTTCCTCTTCAAATATCGCATCGCCTTTGAGCGGTACTTGGACGACCCCATAGGAAATATCCGTCATTTTGGAATTCTCCGAAAGAAGAATGTCCGTCGCAAAACCGTCCAGCTTCTCTTTGAGAACTTCGCGCATACCGTCCGAGATGCGATTCAGATCCTTTACGACGAGCGCAATGAGGCGCTGACCCGTATGTTTTCCTTCACGAATAACCGCATATCGGACATCCCCACGGTGGTGTTTCGCATCCCACGGTTCGAGGATGGGATGCTCTTTCATAAATGCGCGGAAGACATCGAGAATCGCGGGAACATCCGGAGACAGCAGAATATCCTTGCGGACGTCGATATATTTGTTCCATGCGCCGTAGGCTTTGAGCCCGATTTCTCCTTTATGGCCGAACACATAGTCCATGCGATTACGGTAAAAAAAATGGCCATGGTCCGCTGGCCGTGGGTCGTCGGGGATGACGGCGTCGATACGCTCATCGTGGCCCGCCTCTTCAAAAGCGCGGTTGATCATGTCGCGTTTAAAGCGCAGCTGGGCGTCGTAATCAATATGCAGCCACATGGCGCCGGAAAAATCTTTGAAGACGGGGTCGGGGAGGGGAATGCGATCCGGACCCGGCGACAGAATCTGTTCCAGACGCCCGAAATATCGTCCTTGTTCGCGCTTGATATGCGTTGCTTCGACCTCGTCACCGACGGTTGTAAAAGGAACGGCCATGGGTTTTTTTCTTCCATCGGGCAGAGAAATGTCGAAAATGCCCCGTCCTTTTTTATCGAAGCGGTCAATGACTCCTCGCACGATTTCTCCGTATTTCATGAGCGGCCACCATACAGGAAATCGCTTATGTCGTCTATTGTTGACATATGAACGGGAATGGAGACTTTTCAGCGCCTGCTTTTCGTTTCCATTGATCTTCTATAGGATGACCGCCATGAAGCCCCGTATCGATGTCGTTGCCGTGAATATTCGTTCAGCATATAACGTCGGCGCATTATTTCGTTCCGCGGACGCTCTTGGCGTTCAAAAGCTCTGGTTAGCCGGTTATACGGCAGGACCGGATCACCCGGAAGTAAAAAAGACCGCCCTCGGCGCTGAACAAATCGTGGAGTGGGAGAACATCGCGGATCCCATTGAATGCCTGGAACGATTGCGGAGCGACGGATTAAGGATATGCGGTCTGGAAAGAGCGGAAGGGGCATTGATGCTCCATGAATACAAACCGTCCTATCCCACTGCTATCGTTCTCGGGAATGAAGTCGAAGGATTGAGTGACATGGTGCTGAAACAATGCGATGATATTGTGCAGATACGGCAGTACGGCACAAAGGAATCATTGAATGTCATGGTCGCAGCGGGGATTGCGATGTGGAGATTCAGGGAGACAGGAAGTGGGGAGGAGGGTGCGTAGGGCGTGGTTGCGTAGGACGTAGGGGGTAGGGCGTGGGTCGTGAGTTATGAGACGTGAGCCATGCGGGAAGTTGTGTAGTTGCGTAGGGGGGAAGAGGACGTAGTTGCGTAGGACGTGGTTGCGTAGGGGGAGCATAATTCTCCCCGAACCCCGTCCTGCACAGAATATCTTCATGAAACTTTCAATCATCATTCCTGCGAAGAATGAAGAAAAAAGCCTTCCGGCGCTTTTTGATTCCTTGGATGCCCAAACCTTTCAGGATTTCGAGACGATTGTTGCGGATGCCGCGTCAACGGACGGAACGCGAGAAATCGCCAAAAGGCGAAGCGCATTCATTGTGCCGGGTGGTTTGCCGGGAGCAGGACGTAATGCAGGCGCAGAACATGCTCACGGGGAGCTTCTTTTGTTTCTTGATGCGGATGTTGTCCTGCCGTCAAATAATTTTCTCGAATGCGCCATCGAAGAGTTTCAGGAGACGCAGGCAGATGTCGCGACCGCAGATATCGCGCCCATGTCGGATCGCATGACGGATAAATTCTTTTTCCGCATCTATAACGGATACGTGCATTTGACGGAGCGCATCCGTCCGCATGCTCCGGGGTTTTGTATCTTTGTAAAAAAAATGGTCCATGACGCTGTTCGCGGATTCGATGAGGGCGTGGTATTCGCGGAGGATCATGAATACGTTCAACGCATCGTAAAACATCGGTATGTCTTCCGTATTCTCCGCCGCGTTCCGCCCATCCAAACCTCGGTTCGCCGTTTCGACAAAGACGGACGCTGGGCCATCGGATTCAAATTCGTCTGGGCGGAATTGCGTATGATATTCAAAGGACCATTCAGGAACAGATCGCCGTTCCGGTATCATATGGGAGGAGAGGGTGGTACGGGGGCAGGAGGGTAAGGTATTGGGCGATGATCACATCATGAATATTCTTCGCAAGAAGATCCTTATCGCAACTTTGTCTGAGCTGCCGGAAGGCGCTTCGAAATCTTTTGCCTTTGGCGGATCTGCGGGAATCGCTTACAATCATCGCGGCAAGATCGTAGCTTTTCTGAACCGCTGTACGCACATGGGAGGAGCAGTGGAGTTGAAGCATGAGGTAGGAAACGGGGAACTGGGAGGAAGGAGTCGCGTCCTTTCATGCCGGTGGCATGGAGCGGAATTCGATGCCGAAAGCGGCCAACGTCTGTGCGGGGAAGCGCCGGAAGGAAGCGCGCTCAAGCCTATCGAGATCGAGCAGGACGGGGAGCGGTTATTTGCCATTTTGGAAATTGTGGATGAATTCGGGTAGAGCGGGATGCGAAGAGTACGTAGGACGTCGTTGCGTGGTTTCGTAGGTCATGCGCCATGCGCCGTGAGCCATGCGCCCCGTAACCCGAACCCGTTCCCTTTACCCTGTGCCCTTAGCCCTTTTACACTTCCTAATTGCTCATTGCTAATAGCTAACTGCTCCCACTTACAATTTTTCCCATAACCCATAACCTGTTTCCCTTAGTCCTTTGCCCTCTTTTCCCAGTTCCCAATTCCCAATTACCAATAGCTCCATCTACAATCTCCCCGTAACCCACGATTCATAACCAATCAATGCTGAATCTTTTCCGTCGTCTCTGGAACGGCGAAACCGAAAGTGTAACGACGGCGGCCTTCATTGTAGGGGCCGCTTCATTGGCATCCAGACTGGTCGGCGTATTCAGGGATCGCGTTCTTGCGTCGACATTCGGCGCGGGGGATACGCTGGACGCCTATTATGCGGCATTCCGCATCCCGGATTTTTTATACAATCTTGTGATTCTCGGCGCATTGTCCGCGGCATTCATCCCCGTCTTTACGGAATATCTCGAAAATGACAAGCGGGAAGCCTGGCGCCTTGCGGAACGAGTGCTGTCGGTAGTCGGAGCCGCCATGCTTGTGCTCTGCGCCGTATTGTTCGTCGCGGCGCCGTGGCTTGTTCCTCCCACCGTTCCTGGTTTTCTGGGAGACAAATTAGCTCTGACGGTTTCACTGTCTCGCATCATGCTGTTGTCCACCTTTTTTCTGGCGCTGTCGGCGGTGATGGGCGGCATCCTTCAGGCGACACGGCGTTTCGTGGCGTTTTCGCTCGCACCCGTGTTTTACAATCTCGGCATCATCGTCGGCGTCATTTTTTTCGTTCCGAATTTTGGACCGATCGGCCTTGGCTGGGGCGTGGTACTCGGCGCGGCGCTTCACCTGTTCACGCAGGTATCCGTAGCGTACCGACTGGGGTTGGAGCGTTTGCCTGTGCCTTCATTCCACCATGAAGGCGTGCGCCGTATTCTCCGGCTCATGGCGCCGCGTACTATCGGGCTCGCCATGATGCAGATTAATCTTGTCGTGCTCGTCGGGCTTGCGTCCACACTCGCCGTCGGGTCCGTCGCTGTGTTGAACCTCGCCATGAATCTGCAATACGTGCCGGTCGGCATTTTCGGCATTTCTTTCGCGGTTGCAGCCTTTCCTGCATTGTCGCGTGCGGCGAGCGCGCAAAACAAAGAAGCGTTTCGCCATGCGCTGAACGGGACGGCAAGAAAGATCATCTTCCTTCTTCTGCCGTCCATGGCGCTCATGCTCATTCTTCGCGCGCAGGTTGTGCGTCTTGTGCTCGGGCAGGGACAATTCGACTGGAATGACACCATCCGCACGGCCGATGCACTGGCGATTTTTTCTTTCTCTCTCTTATCGCAAGCGCTCGTGCCGCTCTTTTCGCGTTCATTTTTCGCCCTGCAGAATACCGTGACCCCGCTCTGGATCGGCGCCGTGTCCGAAGGAACGAATATCGCGCTGGCTCTTTTGTTCCGCGAGCCGCTTGGTTTGAATGGTCTTGTGCTCGCTTTTACCATTGCTTCATGGATTAGCATCGCGCTCTTGTGGTGGCGGCTGCGCGCCTCGCAAGGACGCCTGGGAACGGCCGGCGTCTGGATATCCTTCAGAACGACCCTTGTGGCAACGGTCGTTCTTTGCGCCTTCGCTGTTCCGGTCAGAATTCTTGTCGGCAGTATTTGGCCGCTCCGGACATTCTGGCAAGTCGCGCTTCAAGCAGGCGCTGCCGCGGCAGCCGGACTTTTGGGTTTTTGGGTGACATCATGGCTCCTGCAGAGCAGGGAACTGTCTGAATTGCGGGAAGCATTCATCCGAAAGCTTTGGAAAAGGGGAGAGGTTCTCGAGGGTGCCGATGCCGCGCAGGGCCATTGACGGGAATGGGGAAGATTGTGGACGGGAGCAGTTCGTTGTTCGCAAGTGGCAATGAGCAGGGTATGGGTTTTGGGTTGTGGGTTTGAGTTATGGGTTACGGGCTCATGGCGCAAGGCGCACGGCGCATAACTCCCCCCTACGTCCTCCTTCCCACTCCCTACTCCCTTTATTCTTTGACATACAGACGTACTGACGTACGAACCTACGGACCGCTCAGGTCTCGGGAGCACGGCGTTTCCCGCATACCGCCCCCAGATCCTCGAATCTTGATATTTCATGAAATTCAGCGTACGCTCGCGCAACCCTCCGACAATCATTATGGAACAGTCGCGGATAAGGAATTTTTGCATTATTGCGCATATCGATCACGGGAAGTCCACGCTTGCCGATCGTTTGCTTGAGATCACAGGGACCGTTGAAAAACGGAAACTCAAAACTCAGATGCTTGATACCATGGAACTCGAGCAGGAGCGCGGCATCACCATTAAACTCCAGCCAGCGCGAATGAGCTATCGCGCCGTGGACGGGCAGGAATACCAGCTGAATCTTATCGATACGCCCGGGCATGTGGATTTTACATACGAAGTGTCGCGATCGCTCGCGGCCGTGGAAGGCGCCATCCTCCTCGTTGATGCCACGCAGGGGGTACAGGCGCAGACCATCGCGAATTTATATCTCGCGATCGATCAAGGTCTGGAAATTATTCCCGTCCTGAACAAGATCGATTTGCCGAATGCGGACATTCCGCGCCGCGCCGAAGAGCTGAAACATCTGATCGGCTGTAAACGAGAAGATATCCTTGCCGTTTCCGGAAAAACTGGGGAAGGCGTGAGCGAGGTGCTCGGTGCCGTGGTCAAACGCATTTCCCCTCCCCAAGGGCATGCGGCCGATGCGCCGAGAGCGCTTATTTTCGATTCCAAATACGATGATTACCGCGGCGTCATCGCGTATGTGCGCATGGTGGACGGAAGGTTTTCGAAAAATGACGCTATTCGTTTTATAGCGACGCATGAATACGGGCATGCATTGGAAGTCGGGTATTTGAATCCCGCCTATCAGGAAACGCCGGCGCTTTCCACGGGTGAAATCGGTTATATCGTTACCGGGCTCAAGGAAATCGCCGGCGTCCGCGTTGGCGACACGGTCGCGCTCAAAGCCAAGCAGGAAGCGACGAATCCGCTTCCGGGCTACAAGGTGGTGAAGCCAATGGTATATGCGGGAATTTTTCCAAAGGAAGGCGATGAGTACAACCGTTTGCGCGATGCCATGGAAAAAGTTGCATTGAACGACGCGGCGCTTACGTATGAGCCGGAACAGTCCACGGCGCTCGGATTTGGATTTCGTTGCGGCCTTTTGGGCATGCTGCATCTGGAGATTTTGCAGGAGCGCCTGAAACGCGAACATGGGCAGGAGATTATCGTTACGACTCCGTCGGTCGCGTATGAAGTGGTGATGCGGAGCGGCGAAAAAAAGACGATCACATCGCCGCTCGACTTTCCTGATCCGTCATTTATCAATGAAACGTTAGAACCGTGGGTGAAAGCCGATATTGTGACGCCAGCGAATTATTTCGGGAACGTCATGTCTCTCGTGACGGAACGGCGCGGCATATTTCTTACCACGGAATATCTGGAAGAATCGCGGGCGATTCTTCATTATGAAATGCCCTTGTCGTCCGTAATTGTGGATTTTTACGATCGGTTGAAAAGCGCCACGCAGGGCTATGCCTCCTTGAACTACGAATTTCTGGAATACCGGCCCGCGACGATTGTCCGTCTGGATATTCTGGTCGCGGAGGATGCCGTTCCTTCGCTCGCGACCCTCATCCACAAAGATGAAGCGCAAAGCCGCGGACGCGACGTCGTGGAAACGCTCAAAGAAACCCTTCCTCGGCAGAATTTCGTCATTAAATTGCAGGCGGCCATCGGCGGAACCATCGTTGCCTCGGAGCGGATTTCCGCGTATCGTAAGGACGTTACCGGGTATCTCTACGGCGGCGACGTGACGAGAAAAATGAAGTTGCTCGAAAAGCAGAAGAAGGGGAAAGCGAAAATGATGGCGATGGGGAAGGGGAAAGTGGATATCCCGGCAGATGCATTCATTAAAGTGTTACGTCGAAGATCATAATGTATGGAAAAGCAAAAACGTGAAAAATTGTTTAAATCCTTTTGGAAGTACACGGTCATTTTTATGATCGTGGCCATGGTTCTTACGCTCATTCTTCCGTTCGTGCAGTATTAGTTGGCTTTTAGCTGTTGGCAATTAGCAATTGGGAAAAGAGGGCAAAGAGCAAAGGGAAGAGGGAATGGGTCTCGGGTTATACGGGGATAGGGTTACGGGTTATTGGTTATGGGGTTCGGGTTAGGGGCGCATCCCGCAACCCTACTTCCTGCCCCTACCCCTTGTGATGCATTGATGCCATAGTTTTTTTCATGCCAAAAAAGTGGAATATCCTTCCGCCGTGTCCCGAGGATTTTTCCCGTTCTCTTTTACATCTGCCGCCGATATTCCCGCAGCTTTTGTGGCATCGCGGCATACGCAATGCGGATGACATACGTTTGTTTTTTGAGCCCGAATACGAACGCGATGTCCATGATCCGTTTTTGTTCCGCGATATGCGCAAGGCCGTGGCGCGGGTATTCCAGGCCCTGGAGCAGAGCGAACGCATTGTGGTGTTCGGCGATTATGATGCGGACGGGCTTACGGGGTCCACCGTGCTTTTGGAAACGCTTTCGGAGATAGGAAACAAGGTCGCGCCGAACAATGTTCATATTGCCTCGTATATTCCCCATCGCGATAAAGAGGGCTATGGATTGCAGATGGAGAATACGAAAATCCTTATCAAGGAAGGCGCGCGCGTTATTATTACCGTAGATTGCGGCATTGCATGCGTGAATGAGATTGCGCGGGCGCGGGAGGCGGGCGTCGACGTGATTGTCGTCGATCACCATCAATTCGGCGATGTGCTGCCAGACGCCATTCTTATCCATCCCGGCCTTCCCGGTGAAACGTATCCGTTTTCTTCGCTTGCCGCCGTCGGCGTGGCATGGAAATTCGCCAGTGCCCTTATTCGGGAAGCGGAAGATCGAGGCATTGACCTTCCGCCGGGATATGCAAAGTGGCTTCTGGATCTCGTGTCCATCGCGACCGTGACGGATATGGTTCCGCTCGTGGGCGAAAATCGTGTGCTGGAGAAGTACGGGCTTACGGTGTTGAACAAAACGCGGCGTCCCGGCCTGCGCGCGCTCATGGAACGCGGCGCGCTTCAGCTCGGGGCGGTCGGCGTCCGCGACATTGGATTCGTCATCGGTCCGCGTTTAAACGCGGCGAGCCGCATGGACCATGCGCTCCTCGCGCTCCATCTTCTTCGCGCATCCACGGCGGAAGACGCCGCCGCCCGCGCCACAGACATTGAAATGCTGAATCGCGCGCGGCAAGAGCTCATGGCGCGCATGATGGAAGAAGCGGACGCCATGCTCGCCTCCATGCCGGAACATGCGAATATCCATGTGTTCCATCAGCCGCATTGGTCCCCGGCGCTGGTGGGACTTGTTGCCGGACGCATGAGCGATCGGTTCGGCATGCCGGTTGTCGCCGTGGGGAAACACGGTCGTCAATGGATCGGATCTGGCCGATCATTATCGTTCTATAATATTACGGAAGCGGTGAAGCGCGCCGGCGAAGGGCTGCTCACGCGTTCGGGCGGCCATGTGCAGGCCTGCGGATTCGCCTTGGAGCGTGACGAGGATGTCCCGACATTCGCAGAGCGTCTGCGTCAGGATGCGAAGGCGAATATATCCTCAAAGGATATCGGTCCATGTATCGATATCCACGCGGAACTTCCCTTATCCATGGCAAGTCTGGAGCTTTCATCGGCATTGCGGCAATTCGAGCCTTTTGGCGTAGGAAATCCGGAGCCGGTGTTTTATGCAAAAAATATCGAGATTCTCGCGGCGGATACCGTAGGTCAAAACAACAAGCATTTGCGAATCATCGGGAGCGACGGAACTCATGCACAAAAGTGCATTGCCTTCGGGTTTGGCGCTCGTGCGGATGAAGCAAGACCGGGCATGCATATTGACGTCGCGTATACGCTTGGCGTCAATGAATGGAATGGGAGACAGGAGGCGCAATGCAAGGTTGTTGATTTTCGGGAAGCCGCCCTCCCTGGTTCGACGCAACAGACTTCGGAAAAAGACACATCGACGGAAGAGCGCTTGGCGAAAGCCGGACTTATTTGAAGGTGCATGCAGGTATTCGTGCGGTATACTCTTCGTCTGGAGGTTGGGAGTAGGGAGTGGTTGCGTAGGGGGGAAGAGTACGTAGTTGCGTAGAGTGGGACATCATTCTCCCCGAATCCCGTTCCCTTTGCCCTTTTGCTAATTGCCAAAAGCTAATCCATAAATCCGAAATTCGAAACGTTACGTTATGCGCATGCGTCAATTGAATCTTCGAATCTATACCGATGGCGGCGCCCGTGGAAATCCCGGTCCTGCCGGTATTGGCGCGGCTATTCTCGATGCGGATACGGGAGAAACATTAAAGGAAATAAGCGAATACATCGGCGAGACCACGAACAATCAAGCAGAGTATCGCGCCGTTATTGCGGCGCTTACCGCTGCTTTGGATTTTCGTCCTGATGCGATTATGGTTGTCGCCGATAGCGAACTGCTCGTGAAACAGCTCACGGGTTCCTATCGCGTAAAAAATCCCGGACTCGCAGAGCGGTTCTTGGAAGTGAGAAATCTCGAAACGCGGCTCGGCATTCCCGTTCGCTACCGCCACGTCCGGCGCGAGCAGAACAAACGGGCAGATACCCTCGCGAACGAGGCGATGGATCGGGGGAGGAAGTAGGACGTCGTTGCGTGGTTGCGTAGGGGAGCATAATTTTTCCCGTTCCCTTTGCCTTCAGCTCTTTTGCTAATTGCTAACAGCTCCCACCTACGATCTTCCCCATAACCCGTAACTCTCTTCCTTCGTGCTATACTATTCCAGAATGAAACGACGCAGGGTTGGGCGAAGAAAGCCGTCCCATGTCATCCCGACGCCGAACGGGAGATGGAACCGTGCGCACTATCAACTGATGGGCCTTTTTGGTGTTGCGGCGTTTGGTCTCCTCGTACTGAACATTGCACTTATCGCAACGGACATCCCTCCGGCGCAGGCCACTGCCTCCGAAAATGTGGAAGGATGGGCTTGGAGTTCAACAGGAGGCTGGCTTTCCATGAATAATACGAATGCCGGCGCCGGCGGAGGGAGCTATGGCGTACATATCGATCCCGTCACGAAGATGATGACGGGGTATGCCTGGTCGGATAATCAGGGATGGGTGTGTTTTGGATCCAGCTGCGCAGGAACCACGCCTGCCGGCGGCGCATACAGCGCATCTGTTGACGGTTCCAATCGCGTACGTGGCTGGGCGCAGTTTTTGAATCTTGGGTCTCCTGACGGCGCAATCTCCCTGAACTGTCTTGATACGGGGGGCGGCGGAAGCTGCGGCACGAGCTCCTACGGACCGACGATCAATTTCGCCTCCAACCCGGCAACCTTCAGCGGGTTTGCTTGGCACGGCGCCACGGGCTCGGGCATCGGCTGGGGCTGGATCGATTTTTCGTTCGTGACCATGAACAGCCAGTCGGAAGGGACCACCATCCCGAGCTGCCATGACGGCATCGACAATGACTTGGACGGCGCCATCGACTGCGCGGACAATGCCTGTTATCAGAATGAAGCCCTGTTGTGTCCGGCGTTTGAAACCAATTGCGGGCTCATCGGTCATTCGAACTGTTGCAGCGATGGCGATGACGATGATAATGACGGCGCCATCGACTGCGCGGACACAGATTGTTCCGGCCAGCCCGTGTGCATGCCGGAGAATTGCACGGATGGCATCGATAACAATCTGGACGGCAATATCGACTGCGCGGATCCGCAGTGTACGTTTGCCCCAGCCTGCACGCCGGAAATCTGCGACAATTCTTTTGACGATGATGGGGACGGCGCCCTGGATTGTGACGATTCGGATTGTTTTGGCGCGCCGGCCTGCACGCCCGCATGGCTGCAGTCACAGTACGGCAATGTGTATTCCCAGCTCGGCGTGGAGGGGAATGCGCCTCCGGCGGGGACATCCTTCGCGACATACTGCATTACATCCGGCGGCCTCATTCATCCCGACTTTTCCAGCGCAACGCTCTGCAAGGAAGAATCGGTTTCGCAGATCCTCGATTTGCCGACCGGCGGATCCGGGTATGTCTCGAATCTCGGACGGCTTGATGTGGACGGCATATTGAGCGGGAGATACGGCCCCGTGGTCCTCATCGCCAATGACTCGGGGATTACGAATCCCATGAACGGACGCATTTATCTATATGACGGGGATACGCAGGGCTGTTCCGCGCCGTTCCAGCTCGGAGCGAAGATTTTTCAGAATGCGAGCGGTCCGAATGCGCGGGGGAATGGCCTCTTAGTGGTCAAAGGGTGTAATCTGCAGATTACCGGGGACTTGTCGTATCAGCCCACCGGCGTTTCGCAATATCTTCGCAACCTCGCATCCTTCGGCATGCTGGTGCTTGCCAAGTATTCGGGCGGGAGCCCGGTTTCGGGAACCGGCGAGGTGCTTATTTCGCCCGGCGTCGGACAGGTAGTGGGGACGATCTATGCCGAGCGTTCCATCCGCACGGGCAGCACCGGCAGTCCGGCGACGGATATCCAGCTCAAGGTATATGGCGCTCTCGTGAGTCGGGAAATCCGTCTTGAGCGGCAGTACAGCGATCCAACACAGGCCGCGGAGGATGTTATTTTCGACGGCCGCGCGGTGGTGAATCCTCCGCCGGGATTTCAGGATATCAGCAAATCCCTGCCGTCATTATCCGATACCTTTTAGTATGGGACTCTTCTCATCAAAAAAATCGCAACAAAGCTACCTTGGCCTGGATTTGGGTATGAGCGGCATCAAGCTCGTGGAATTATTGAATGAAAAAGGCCGGGCTCGTCTTGTGACATACGCGTATGCGGATTATCCGGACATGAAGACGGAAATGAATTATACGGAGAAACGCCAGGAAACCGGCGAACTTATTAAGCGCATGGTCGCGCAGGCGAAAACCACCACGAAGCGCGTGATCGCGGCACTGCCTATTTCATCGGTTTTTTCG
>JAANMU010000141.1_pt1 | contig 90864 bp, 69 predicted proteins | sample 7279701 | NCBI WGS metagenome assembly JAANMU01 (sample SAMN14094539, study PRJNA606508) | bioreactor metagenome | isolation source: A lab-scale SPAN reactor treating ammonium-rich wastewater day 57 | place: Ireland: Galway | collected 2017-03-13 | reverse complement strand
AGGAGGGACCGCCTCATCCTGTGGCGCGCTCGGACCGGGGGCGCCACTTCCCGACAAACCAGCGCCTCCTGTTGCGGCAGGGCGGCGCTGGCGTAACGCAGTATTTCTTGCAGGAAATATGGGCCTGCGCGAAAATCTTGGTAACGGTTGGTGATTCTACTTCTTTGACATCGCAAGTCAACGTCTGGGGGGTATGTGTGTCTGTCTCTGGCGATACTCTCAGCAGGCCCCAGAGGGTCGGCTAGGTTTCTCGGCCGAGACCTTGCCACTTCGCGAGCGGCAAGGCCGCGAAACAAACCCAACTCCTGGACAAGCCAGCAGTGGCGCCTGTGCGTTTTGCGGCGCGGGAGTTGCTTATCCACGAGGAGCGATTAATTTCCTCACGCCGGATGGAGACGAAGATGAAAAACAGGTTGTGGTTGGCCCTGATGCTGGGGTGCGTGCTGGGCCTGGCGGGATGCGAGAACTCGGTGGACAACCCCCCGCCCGACGCGGCGCCCTACGGCGATGTGCAAGCTCCCAGCGCCGACATTGAAGCCAACGAGGGCGATGTGGACGTGCAGGTGGGGCCGCCAGGCGAAACGCCGGGCGTGGATTTGGACGTGGAGCGCGGGGGCGACGTAGACCTCAACATCGACGGCGAAAAGATTCGCGAGCGAATCCAAGAACGACGAGAAGAACGCCGCGAGGAGCGACAAGAATCAACCCCGCCCGAATAAACCACCCGACCTTGTTGACGCGGTGCAGGCATCCTGCCTGCCATTCTTCGAGTGCTTGGAAGGCAGGCTCCGTAGTTCCAAACGTTCGCTCCGCGCGGAGGCGAAATTCGGATTTCGTCGCCGCCGGGCCGCCCAATCGGCTTCAAGACGCGCGCCGGATTTGCCGATTATGGGGGATGCGCCGAGGTTGAATCGCTCCGCATCTTGCAGGATCGCCCTGATGTACCGCAGCTTTCTACTGCTTCTGCCCGTGATCGGCGCAGGGCGCCTCAGTTTGGATTTCTCCCGCGCGCAGCATACCGCGCCGACACAGTGGGAATACCTGACCGTGCGGCCCGAGCGTTCGCCGATGGTGCTTACGGGGACCGGCGGCGCTCCGGAAACCGATCCACAGTTGGCGCAATTGGGCCAACAGGGCTGGGAGTTGGTCGCCCTTCAGGACGGCGCGTATCTCTTGAAACGACCGAAGAATCCCTAGTTGATTGGCATGGCCCCTGCGCTGTGCCGAACCCTGCGCTGTGTTGTCCACGGTCGGGGTCGGGTAGGTTTTTCGGTCTACCTGTTTGCGCTGTCGTAAGTGGTTTGGACGAAAAGCCAACCCGACCCCTGCGTTGTGGTCGCCAAATGGGTTACGGCGTGGTCTTGGGGACGGCGAAGTCGTGCGTGGTGTCTTCCTTGGGGAAGTCCACTTGGGTTTCGTAGGGCGGAAACAGTGGTTGACCGTCGGCCAGTTCTTCGCCCTCGATGATCGTGGGCGCGCCGTCGTAGCCGACGATGCGCACGCGGTGCGGGCCGCCCACCACGCCCATGTCGGCGTCGGTGCGAAACTGGCCGTCTTCGATCTCCGCGCCGCCGCCTGGCCCGGAGTTGCCCTGGTCAAAATCGGGCTCCAAGGTAATGAAGCCGCGCGGCACGGGCTGTCCGTCGTACGTGACTGCGCCCGAAACGCGATACCGCGGCGGACCTTCGGCCTGGGCGCCGCATCCGGCGATCGCTGCTCCCAGGACCAACAGGGCCGGCCAGGCGAATCCGCCCAGTGTTTCCCTCAGCCGCTTCATGGCGTGAATCCTCCCGCCGGCAGTTGGTCGTCGCGCCGGCCTAACTGGCGGTACGTGTTGAGCGCGATCGTTTGCGAAACAAACTGCACCGAAGCGTCGGCCATCGTAAAGTGGCAGCCGCCGGGGTGATAGCTGCTAAAGCCGCGGGTGTCGTGGACGCCTTGGTTCTTGTACAAGTTGATCTGGTCCTGCGCCCCGGCCAGGTTCCGCGCGTAGGCGCAGCTATCTTGCTTGGCGCTGGCGGCCCAGGCCGCCCCTCCGTAGCGCGATTCGCCCAGCAGGAACACATTCGAGGTCCCGTCCAAGGCATGGTGCAGGCCCATTTTCGAACCGGCGAACAACAGGCCCGTGACGTACATGCCCCGCTCGTTCGCCGGGCTGCAACTGCTATTGCCGCAGTCGGGCGCCGAGCCGCCGCCTTGGACGCCAAAGTAGCTGTTGTATTGCGGGTTGACCGTCATCCGCACGTCGGACGGGCATTGGTACGCGGCCAGCGGAACCACGACCGCATCGTTGGGCGGGGCCATCTGGTTGCTGGCGGCCTGGAAGGGCACATTGAAGTTGAACTTCGCATGGAGCGAGCTTTGCTCCAGGAACGGCAGGATCAGCACGGTCCACGGGGCGCGCTGGAGGCTGGGACTGCCGCTGCGGCACCAACTGGAGTTGGTCGTCACGCCGGGATTGCTGGAAATGTATCCGGGAGGAAAGACTTTGAACGTATCGTGGTAGTTGTGCAGCGCCAGCCCCAGTTGCTTGAGGTTGTTCTTGCACTGGGTGCGCCGCGCCGCCTCGCGGGCCGCCTGCACCGCGGGCAAGAGCAACGCGACCAGCACGCCGATGATCGCAATGACCACCAGCAACTCGACCAACGTAAACGCGCGGCGGAAGAACGGCGGACGGCTCATGCGATAACCTCGACAGACGAAAACGAGGAGCGAGTTTCAGCGACGCCGATCCAGATTTGCGAATTTTTACCGCGATAGTATTCCGTAACTCCCCAAAAGCGTCAATCGTTTGGTTCGGCCCGCTCGCCTTTTTGTTTCGCTCACCCCTGGGCGGGTGGTCGGCGTGAGCGGGATAATGGCGCCGCCGCGCGCCGTCGCGTAACCTGGGAGGTTGCGAATATCGGGTAGATCCCGCCTGCCGGGCGGGATCTTCCTGGAAAAACCACGGAGATCGCAGGCAGAAAGAAGGTCTCGCCCGGCAGGCGAGACCTACTTTGCGAAAGATTCACAACCTCTGAAGCCTTGCGTCATGCTCCACCGCCAAAACCACCAGGGGACTGACGCCCCCGTTTGCCATTGGAAACGCTCGCCCTGGGGGTTATGAAGCTCGCGACGTTTGTGCATCTCGAAGATCCTCACGCGCCGCGCTTGGGAGTGGCGACGCAGGACGGGCAACGCCTGGTCGATCTGGCGGCGGCCGAGGGGGCCTGGAAAGGTCAAACCTCGCCCTGCCTTGCCGACATGCTGGCCTGGCTGGACGCCGGCCCCGCGGCGCGCGAGCAGGCCGAACAAGTGGTCGAGTTCGCCGTGGCGCAGCAACCGCCCCACGCGCTGGTTCCGCTGCACGCCGTGCGGTTGCTGGCGCCGGTTCCGCGGCCGCGGTCCATTCGCGATTGCCTGGCCTTCGAGCAACACCTGGTGCGGGCCACGCGCACCGTGGTCAAGTGGCGCTCGCCGCTGGCGGCCCGCCTGGATGCGTGGGTCGAGCGCCGCCGCGGCCGGGCGCTGTTGGCGCCGCCGCGGGTCTGGTACGAGCGGCCCATCTACTACAAGGGCAACCCGCATAGCGTGGTAGGCCACGAGGCTGACGTCCAGTGGCCGGCGTTCACCGAGAAGCTCGACTACGAACTGGAGTTCGGCGTGTTCCTGGGCCGCTGCGGGCGCGACATCTCCGCCGTGCACGCTCAAGAGTACATCGCGGGCTATACGATCTTCAACGACTTCAGCGCCCGCGACGTGCAACTGCGCGAGATGCAAGGCCGGCTCGGTCCCGCCAAGAGCAAGGACTTCGACACCGGCAACGCGCTGGGGCCGTTCCTGGTCACGCCCGACGAACTACCCGATCCCTACACGCTCACGATGACGGCCCGCGTCAACGGCGAGGTCTGGTCCGAGGGCAACAGCGTGGCGATGCACTTCTCGTTCGAGGAGATCATCGCGTATATCTCGCAAGACGAGACGCTCCACCCTGGCGAATTCATTGGCTCGGGCACGGTCCCCAGCGGCTGCGGCCTGGAGTTGGACCGCTGGCTGCAACCCGGCGACACCGTGGAGCTGGAAGTGCCGCCGCTAGGCGTGCTGCGCAACCGCATCGTGCGAGCAGGCTGATAGAATGAAACAAGTCGAAGGTCGAAAGCGGAAATGAATCGCCGCTTTCGTCTTTTGAGCAACACGGCGCGAGCAAGCTCGCGGATTGGGACGTTCAACTCTTCGATTTTCGACCTTCGACTTTCCGACCTTCGATTGCCATGCAACCTTTGTACTTTGACGAACTGAAACCTGGCGATCGGTGGGAGAGCCGGGCGCGGACCGTGACCGAGGCTGACGTGGTGAACTTCGCCTGTTTGACCGGCGACTTTGATCCGCTGCACGTGGATCACGAGTACGCCCGGCAGACGCCGTTCCGCAAGCCGATTGCCCACGGACTGTTGGGGCTGGCGTGGATGGCGGGGCTGAGCACCACCGCGCCGTTGGTCAAGACCGCCGCCTTTGTGGCGATCCGCGAATGGCGGTTCCTCCAGCCGGCTTACATCGGCGACACGGTCCACGTGGTGACGGAAGTTACCGAGCTAACTCCCCGCGGCCGCCGCCGCGGCCTGGTCGTATGGCGCCGGAAGCTTGTGAACCAGGCCGGCGTCGTGCTGCAAGAAGGCGTGCTGGAAACGCTGGTCGAAGTGGCGCCGAAAGAGAAGCCAAGCGAGGCGTAGGAGAGGCGAAGGTCGGAAGGGGAAAGGAATTTCCGTGGTTCCCATCGGGGTGGTATAGTCTTTGGTTACGCGCGCCGGCGGTTTTTGTGGCTGGTGCGCGGCGCCTGAGCGAGGGGGAACAGCCATATCGGTCCGGATCACGCCCGAGGTAACGCAACAGGTCGCGGCGACTTGCCGGGAGAGCGGCTTTGCCGATGAAACCGCGGCGCACGGGGCTTATCGTCAACGGCAACAGGTGATTGCCAAGATCAACGCTGGCGTGGCGCAGCTCGATCGCGGAGAAGGATCGCCCGCCGACGCCGTGCTTGATCGGCTTCAGCGCAAGGCCGAGCAAGAGGCCGGCCGCGCCGATGCGTCCGAAAGCTCGCCATGACGCGAGTTGTCTTTGCGCCTCTGGCCGAAGCGGACTTGGAAGCAATCTGGGATTGCATTGCACGCGACAAGCCCCGCCCCGGCGTGACGTTTGCCGCCAAGGTCCGCAAAGCGTGCGAACGCCTCTAGCGAAGTCCTTACCTGGGCCAGGCGAGGCCGGAATTCGCCGGCGGAGATTTGCGTGCTTTCCCGTCGGCAAATACATCGTCTTTGACCGCCTCCGTGACGAGGTTGTGGAGATTGCCCGCGTCATCCATGGCGCTCGCGATCTCGATTCACTGCTCGGCAAAGAACAAGAGTAGCGAATTAGGCCCGCGGCAGAAGAGTCGAAAAGTTGAAAGCAGAGATGAATCGCCGCTTTCGTCTTTTTGGATATCACGGCGCGAGCAAGCTCGCAGCTTGGGACTTTCGGCTCTTCGGCCTTCGACTTTCGTCCTTCCTCGCTGGCGGTCAAAATTGCCGCCACTACGCATTAAAGTTGACGCATCCATTCAGAAGGGCTAGTCTAACTAGGCCGTGGCTTATCTCACCATCACGGAACAAGGAGTCAAATCACATGGGTTCTTCTTCTCGAAGCCGTCGCGGCTTCACGCTGGTCGAGTTGTTGGTGGTCATCGCCATTATCGGGATTCTTGTCGCCCTGTTGTTGCCCGCCGTGCAAGCTGCCCGTGAAGCGGCCCGGCGGAGCCAGTGCCAGAACAACCTCAAGCAATTGGGGCTGGCCGCGCATAACTTTCACGACACCTTCAAGCGTCTTCCGCCAGGCGCCGGCAACGACATGTCGCCGGTGGGCACGGCCACAGGCGCCCAGTGGGGCTCCTCGTGGAAGGTTTACTTGCTGCCCTTTATTGAACAAACGGCGATCTTCGACAAATGGCAGTTCCATACGCAAAGCGGTTATACGAATGCCAACAACCTCAACATGCTTGCCACGGTCACCATCGAAGCTTACCGTTGTCCTTCCAGTCCCGTTCCCGATCGGATGGCCAGTCGGGGTGGGCATAACGTGCAGCTCATGAACGACTCGTACACGGGCATTGCCGGTTCGGTCCTGTTCTCCACCCCCGGCCCCATTCTCAGCGTGGGCTGCTGCAACGGCGGCGGACCGCAGGCGACCGACAACGGCGTGCTCTACGCCGGCAGCAAGGTCAACTTGGGCGCCATTACCGATGGCACCAGCAACACTTGGCTGATTGGCGAGCAAAGCGACCATCTGCGGGACGCGAACCGGCGGCCGGTCACCTCCGGCTATACCGCGGGCGTGGGCAACAGCGGAGGGCTATACGGCTGGACCATGGGAGCCGGGCATCCCGCGGGCGGCGGGCAAGTCGGTTGGAGCGACGGGCGGCACTTCAATTGCACCTCGGTCCGCTACTTGATCAACCAGGCGGGCTTCAGCAACGCGGCCAGTAGCGGCACCAACAACGACGTGGGGACCAACTTCCCGCTCACTTCGGCGCATCCGGGCGGCGTTTTGGTCGCCTTGGCCGATGGCAGTAACCGCTTCTTCGCGAACACCCTCACGAACACGATTATCCACGCCTACTGCACGAAATCGGGGGGCGAGGTCGTCAGCACTCCGTGATTCGCCCGCGACGTCGCCATGTTCCTTTGGCGCCGCTCCGCAACGGCGGGACGGCGCCCTTGTTTATTCACAAGGCTTGATCGGGACCATCTTATGAAGCGTGTTGCATGCCTCTTGCCGTTGGCGCTTGCCGCGGCGCTGGTGGGTTGCCAGGAGGAAGGCCCGGCGCCCGCGTCCGTGGCGCCGGTGAGCGGTGCGGTGACCTTGGATGGCAAGCCAATGGAAGGCGGCGAGGTCCGTTTTCTGATTAGCGGCCAGGCCCCCCAGGTTCTGGAAATCCAAAACGGCGCCTTTGCCGGGGAAGCCTACGTCGGCCAGAACCAGGTGCACGTGCTCTGGGAGAAGGACGGCCCGCCCAACCCCATGAACCCGGAAACGCCCCTCAAGGTCAACCTGGTGTCGCCCAAGTTTTCCGGGCCAAGCTCCCCCTTCCAAGTCGACGTGCCCGCCGCCGGCGCAACCGACCTGAAGTTCGCTGTCACCAAGTAAAAGGGACGTTCTTTTTTCGCGCGGTGACGCGACTTTGGGAGGGTTGATTTCCCGGGGGATGGAACGCTGGTGATGGGGAAATGCAAATTGCAATTTCCTTTCCCGGGAGCGGAACGTTATTCGAGGATAGGACGAAAGCGGAAAAAGTGCTTCCGCGCTCCGTCTTACTCGACGAAGTACGGCTCGGTGCGGGCTTGGGCGTAGAGCGCGCGCCAGGCGGAGGAGCCGTCGTTGGGCAACAGGCGCGTGGTCACGCCTGGCTCAAAGTACGGCGTCTTTCCGGCGCGGGCGAAGTTGAGCAGGAAGTTCACTTGCCCGGTGTTCGCCAGGTACATCTTGCGGCCGCTGGGCCAGGCGGTCTCGATCAGCCGCGGCGGGTCGGGCCGGGCGGTTGGCTTCTCTACGCGGAACTGCTCCACCGCGGTGCGGTCCAGCTCGTAGCCTAGCCCCGGCGTGTCGGGCACTTGGGCGTAGCCGTCGTTCAGCACGATTGGCTCGGTCAAGAGCGAGTGCGTGTAAAGCTGGTGGCAGTTGACCGCCGGCCAGCGGGCGTGGCTCAGCACGGCGGCCACCTGGAGCGACCACGCGGCGGTAATGCCGGTGCCCACCAGTTGCAGCCAGAAGGGGAAGTCGGCCGTGGCGCACGCCGCCCCGGTGTGCAACAGCCGGCTGGCGCCGCCGCCCACCACAAACCCATCGCATACGCCTTGTGTAAAAGCGATCATCGGGGCGGGGTTGCCGTAGTGCATGGCGACCGGCACGCGGGTGGCCTGACGGATGCGTCGGTTGCCTTCGGCGTCGTCCTGGGGAATGGGCGACTCGTACATCCCCGTGTGCGGGTAGCGGGCCAGGTCTTGTAAGATGGGAATGCCGCGGTCGGCGTCGAGCAGCGTGTCGTTAAAGTCCAGCGTGACCGAGAACGTCTTGGGCACGGCCTTGGCCACCGCCTCCATTTGCGCCCACACATCGAACCAGGGCCGGCCCTTGGTCTTATAAGCGCGGTAGCCCTGGGCGAAGGCGGTGCGGCATTCGGCGAGCATGTCTTCCGGCGAGGTGTCGATGTTCCACCACGCCAGTTGCGTCGTGGCGTGGACCTTCCTGCCCAGCAAGGCGTGGACGGGAACGTCGCTGGCGCGGGCCACCGCGTCAAAGAGCGCCATTTGCAGCCCGGCGCCCAGGGCGTCGTCCCACATCCGCGCGGCGGCGTTCTGATGGAGCGTTTGCTGGACGTGCTCGTCGGTCGACACGCCCCAGGTGTAATAGAGGAGCGTCTCGCCAATGCCCACGTGGCCCGAGGCCAGGTGGACCTCGAACACCTCAGACCAGCGCCAATGGGGAATCTCGCGGTCCATGTTGCGGGCCGGCACGTCGCGGAAGGGGACCTTGACCACGGTCCGCTCGATCCGCTCGACCCGCAGCCGCGAGTCGGTCTGGAGCGCGGCTAATTCCCGCGGGCGAGCCAGGCCGCCCAGCGCCGCGCCCGCCAGACCGGTCCAACCCCATTGGAGCGCTCGCCGCCGCGAGATCCGCCGCTTGTTTAGAGATAAACGCATCAGGCCACCTGCACCGTTCCCCCGGAAACCCCACGCCCGCTGGCCTCCATTGTTCCACACGTCCCCGCCAATTCAAGAAAAAAGCCTGTTCTTCTTGTGGAAAAAGGATGAGACGCAAGGCGAGACTCGTTCTCGGTTTTGGAAGAAGCAAACGAGCCACGGATGAACGAGGATGAAGAAGGAAGGGGGTTTTGCGAAGCTCCTCGGGCGTCTTCTCTTATCCGTGTTCAATCCGTGTTTCCTCTGTGGCAGTTTCCTCTGTGGCTGGCTCTCCCGTGGAACGAAGGGACTTTGATGGTGGGGTGAAAAATTGGCGGAGGCGACTTGACAGGGTTCCGGCGGAGGTTAAACTACGACCTGTTGAAACTGAGACTGTGTATCAGTAGCAACTGCAACCGAACTCGCCAGCCCGGCGTCGTCGCCTTCTTTTGCCAGCCACGTTCGTTGCCCGGTCCCGCCTCAAGACGCTGCGTCGTCTCTCCTGCCTTACCTTTGGCAAAAGGATTGTCTATGTCCTCGCGAAGAACAAACGGCTTTACCCTGGTTGAGCTGCTGGTGGTGATTGCGATCATCGGCATCTTGGTGGCCCTGCTGCTGCCGGCGGTGCAAGCCGCGCGCGAGGCTGCTCGGCGAATGTCGTGCACCAACAACCTCAAGCAGGTGACGTTGGCCCTGCACAACTTCCACGACACCTACAAGAAGTTCCCCCCCTCGGCGCTGTATCCGGTGGGGGCCACGGGCGACGGCTGGTCGATCCAAGCGCGGCTGCTGCCGTTTCTGGAGCAAGGGAACATCCACGACCTGATCGACTACAACGCCAGCTACGCCACGCAGCCGAACATCACGCAACTGCGGGTGGACGCTTACCTGTGCCCCAGCGAAGTGAATGACCGGGCCCGCCCCGACGGAGCGCTGACGCACTACCCGCTCAACTACGGGGTGAACGTGGGGACGTGGTTTGTGTTCGATCCGAACACGCAGCAGTCGGGCAACGGCCTGACCGGCCCCAACGCCCAAACCCGCATGGCCAGCCTGACCGACGGCACGAGCAATACCTTGGCCTTCGCCGAAGTGAAGGCGTACAACCCCTACCTGCGCGACGGCGGTACGCCCAGCGGCGCCAACCAACCCCTGCCGGCCACCCCGGCCGCGGCCGCCGGCTACGGCGGCGACTTCAAGAGCAACTCGGGCCATACCGAGTGGGTGGACGGCCGCGTGCATCAATCCGGCTTTACGGCCACCTTCCCGCCGAACATGCTCGTGCCTCACAGCAACGGCGGCGTGAATTACGACGTGGACTTCAACTCCAGCCGGGAAGGCAAGACCACGAACCAGGTGACCTACGCGGCGGTCACCGCCCGCAGCTACCATCCCGGCGGCGTGAACGCTTCGCTGGCCGATGGCTCGGTGCGGTTCGTGGCCGAGACGATTGACGCGGCGATGTGGCGCAGCGCCGCAACCCGCGACGGCGGCGAGGTGGTGAAGCTGGACTGACCGAACGGAAGCGAGAACGCCTCGCCGCCAGCCCCTCCTTTTTGGGCGCCGCGCGTTGCGGAAGATCGGCGCCCGGAGCACGACACGGAATGAGCTTCGTCCCTTCTCTTCGGACGCCTTCTCTGATGCCCAGCGATGATGCCCTTTCTTCGCCCGCGCCGGGCGGCGAGTCGTCGCCGCCCGATTCGCCCAGCGACGCACGTCCCACGTGGACGACCGAGCAACTCCTGGGCGACCAGCGCGAAGTGCTGATCCAGCACGGCGACGACCTCTACCGTCTCCGCGTCACCCGCCACGGCAAGCTGATTCTTTACAAGTAGAAGGTCGAAGGGTCGAAAGTCGAAAGTCGAAGAGTCAAGAGCGGCAAGGAGTTCTTGCACCCCCTTTGGAGTGCGGAGATTCATCGCCGCTTTCGTCGTTTGGGTAACACGGCGCGAGCAAGCTCGCGGCTTGGGACTTTTTCGACCTTCGACTTTCCTCTTTCGCCCTCACCGGGCGCGGATCGGGGCTTCCAGCGGTCCTTCGGCTTGGGCGATGAGTTCATTCAGCCGGGCCAGCTCGTTCAACAGCGCCTGGCGGTGGGCGGCGTGATCGACCCATTGGCCGTCGATCGAGTAGCTCGGCTGCGACGCAAGCGTCGAGAGTTCCGTAAGGATCGTGTCTTTGCGGGCCTGCAGCGCTTCAAGTTCAGACATGACAAAATGCGAAATAAGAGAACGTCCCAACACCAAAAGAAGTAGCCGGAGGCTAACAGCCTCCGGATCGTCGCCGCGGCGCCTTGCGCCGCCTCGATCAACACGGGTCGCGCAGTCGTGGCGCCACCGCTAATAACGGCGGCGTTTAGAGGCGCCGCCGCGCTCCGGAGGCTGTTAGCCTCCGGCTATTGCCTTCGGGATGGAGGCTCCCCACGTGGCGAACATAACCACGCCGGCTTGCGGTATGCTCTTGCAATCCGCAATCATCTCACCCGGTACACTTCACCATGCGGCGGGGCTCCAGCACGGCGGCGGCGCCGCGCTCGCTGACTTTGAAGCGGACCACAATGTCGCGCGTGAAGTCGGCCTCGCTGTTGTCGGGCGCTTGGGTGACCGTGAGCGGCCAGTTCTCCATGTACGCAAACGCCCGTTGCGGCTCGCCCACAAACCAGGTGCTGTTGCTGCCGGTGGCTTGCTTCACATAGGGGCTGGAGAGGATGCGGTAGTCGTCCAGCGGGTTGGCCGAGGTGGTCCGTACTGTGTCGGCCGTTGCGGTGTTGTCGACGTGTGTGATCGACACCGCCCGCACGATCCGCCGCGCCGTGTGCTTCAAGGCCGAAGGGACGATGATCGTGTTTGGCAGGACCGTGATCGGCTCGCCGGTGTTGGGGTCGCTCATGGCGTCGAACAGCAGCTCGGCGGCCTCAATATCGGTCCAGTCCTCCAGGGCGTTGCTGGCCTTGATGTTGGTCCACGCGCCGCTGGCCAGGTAGGTGTCGCTAGCGGTCCCGTTGCGCCGGTAGGGGTTCTCCATCCCCAGCACCACGTCCAGCACGCGCTGCTCTTTGTTCACGCCCAGCCACCGCGCCACCTCGGCCGCCCGCCGCAGCACCAGCCCGGTGCGGTCAAAGAAGATTGCCTCTTTGGTCACGGGCACAATGAACCCACGCTTGGCGGTCTCGGGCGTCTCGACGTACTCTTCACTCAAGCCCGCCAGCGGGTACGGCTGCCCTTCGGCCACCGTTTCGGCCTGGTCGCCCAGGCGGCCGATGCCAGGGATCTTCTCGCCCGAGAACTGGGTGGGCACCGTCTCGACCACGTGCGGCCAGAGGAAGGCCGGGTCGCGAAAAGCCTCCAGCGCCTTGGAGAACACCAGTTGCCCGGTGATGTTCGAGAAGGCCGAGGTATCGACCGCCCCGGCCGCCTCGACCAGGCTCGTGCCGCCCGACTGCCGCGGGTCGAGCAGTCGCACCAGTTCGCGGCCATCCTCCACGAGCGCTTCAAACAGCCCGCGCAAAGAAAGCTCCTCGACGCGCAAATGCCCCGCTTGCACGCCTTCCAACAGGTCGTCGCAAGTGCGCCGCGGGTCCAAGTGATAGAAGTGGTTAAGTTGTCGGTAGTTCAAAGCAGGCATGGGAGAGGTCAGGGGTTAGAGGTTAGAGGTCAGGAAAGAGGAGTCAGTGATCAGGGGTCAGTTACACCGAGGGCGATAGCCGGAGGCTAACAGCCTCCGGAAGCTGTCGCTGGCGGTCAGGCCGCGATTCCAAAACGCGCCAAGGATCAACGCCGCGTCACGTCAAACGGGTTGGCAATGCTTAAAGGCGCGGCGACCCTCCGGAGGCTGTTAGCCTCCGGCTATTGGGTCTTGGTCGTGTTCTTGCGAACCGCGGTTAGCGCAGTTGGTAACAGGCGGCGTAGTCTACGGTGAGCGTTTCCACGTCGTCCGCGCCTCCGTCTTTGACGCCGAGGATGACTTGCATTTCGGTCGCACTGGTGAAGGTAATGCTGTGCTTGGCCACGAGCGCGTCATCAATGAAAAACCGCACTTCGCCGGTCGTGCTGGTCACGGGCTGAAATTCGAGGGTCAGCCGCTGCGGGTCGGCGCCGCCGGCGGTGACTTCCGTCTCGGTGGTCACTTGCGACGCGCCGAGGGAAGACTGGCACCGCCACACTGTCTCGCCATCCACCTTGTAGAACACGGCGCCCGAGTAGCTGGCCTTGGGCCCCGCGCCGTCGCTTTGCAAGGCGTCGGCGGCTACGGCGTCCATCAGTCCAGCGATGACGTTGGCCTGGTTGGTGGCCGCTTCGGTGAAGCTCACCCGCGTCTCGAACAACAACGGCTTGTTGGCGGCGAACTTGAACGATTCCTTGTTCGACTTGAGGTAGCAGTCCTCGTTGCCCGCGGTCGCCACCGCCGAGACAATCGCGATCGTGCCGCCCGCCGCATCTTGCACCGTGGCGGCTCCATCCACCGCCGTGACCTTCGTCCACAGGTCGCCGGTGACGAACTCGTAGAAGTCCTCGAAGAAGCCATGCACGCGCCGGCCCAGGTAGTAGTTGTCGGGAAGCGAAAGAAGTTTAGTCATGGGAGAGAAGAGTTGAAAGTCGAAGGTCGAAAGTCAAAAAGTCAAAACAACACCCAGCCGCGGGCTTGCCCGCGTAATGTGGCGCACTCGCTCTGCGAGTGCGTTCCCTTAATCACTTGTGGAGCGAGTGCCCCGCGCGGTGCAGCGCTTTCACAAAACTGGCGGCGTCGGCGGGATAGGCGGCCGGGCGCGACGTTTGCCAAAACGGCTCGCTGCTGCGCGGCCTCTTGGTGGCCGCGGCGCCGGGCGCCAGCCCGACCAGCCAATCCACCAGCGCTTGCCGCCGCGCCTCATCCGGCAAACCCATCAGCGCCTCGATCAAGACCGGCTCGCCGCGCAGCCCCGCCGCCTCCAACCGCCGCAACTCCTCCGAATGTAGGTCACTCGCTCCGTGCGTGACCAATCCGGCATCGCCTTGCGGCTCGCCCTCAAACAAGCTCCGCGTCGTGGCTGGGTCGGCCACCAGATCGACGCTTCGCACCCGCACGATCTCTTCGACCACCGCCTGGCCCGCCTGCTGCGCGACGCGGCCTTCGGCGTTGTGCGACAACCCCAGCGCTTCGGGCATCCGCTCGGCCGCCTCGGCGGTCAGTTCGGCCAGCGGGTGCGACCGCAGGTAGTGCAAGTCGCCATACAAGCCGTCGTCGCGCGCGGCCACGCTCTTGAGCATTCCGAACCGAGAAGCCAACGACCGCTCGGCCTCTGGCCGCGCCGAGGGCGGATGATCCACGTTCACGCGAATCCCTTCGTACAAGCCCACCGCCCGGCGCACCGCCTCGGGCGAATACCGCCGGCCATTGGCCGACGCGTAACCAAGGATTTTCACGTCACGAATCAAGCCCGCCTCGCGGTCCACCCGCGCACACGGCGAGACAACAAACTCTTGCAAAGAGATCAACATGAAGAAGCGATTGGTAAGTAGAGAAAAGAAACGCAGCGTCACAAAGAAACGCAGCACCACGAAGGGAAATAGCCGGCGCCTAACAGGCGCCGGAATGGGCGGGGAAATTACAAATTGAAAGATGAGACGTCGGCGGCGCGCGGGCGTGGCGATGGGGTTGCTTCATAGCGCTAAGAAAAGACGTGGCGGAACACCAATTCGCAATTTGCAATTCCTATTTTGCAATTTGCATTTTCCTGCTCACCTCGCGGGCAAAATCGTACCCTTCCTTCGCGGCCCAACTCTGCGGCGAGAGGATGCCCGCGTCAAACAGCAGCTTGCGGCGCTGCGTTTCTTGCAGGCGGTCGCGCACGGCCACTTCAGGCGGCTCAATGCACAGGTCCACCCGCTGGCGAACCGTGGCAAAGTCGGCGCCCAGGCGCCCCGCGCGGGCGGCGTGTTCGATCACCTTCCACAGCATCCTTCGCCAGCGGCGGGCGTAGAACTGCTGCTCCGCCTCGGCGTTCTTGACGAACGGGGCGCCGGCTTCGAGGATGCTGGCGTAGTTGTTGTTGCTGGCGTCGCCGCTGATCATGTGCTCGGGCAGGCACCACCGCACGCCGGCCATCCGCAGCACCGCTTGCTCGATCGCCAGAAAGTTCGGTGCATGCGCGGCCCCCAGCGGACCGGGCTTGTATTGCAAGCCGCGGCCGATGTCGAGAATCGTGCCCGGCGCGTAACGCTGCACCCGGCGCGTGCGGGCGCCGGCCGGCGTCATTTCGGTGTAGGAGCGCGCCGCGAGCGATTGCTGCATGGACTCAATTTGCGCATGCGACGTGCCCGGCGCGTGCTCGCGAATAAACGCAATGGCGGCCTGCACCGCCGCCCCCTGGCGCGTGTTGCGCAACAGCCGTTCGGCGTCTTCCAGGTGGCTCCGCACCGCGAAGAAGTCCGAGACGCCGCGCTTCACGTTGCGATCCACATTCAGCTTTACGTGCTCGACCTGGGCCGCCGGCAGATAATCCCAATCGGTCCCGCTGGCGTTCCACAGCACGTGGTAGCCGTGGACCTGCTGCACGTCGGCCTCGTCCGTATGCACGCCAAAGGACCAACTGGAAGGAAAGTCCACGCCCAGCCATTCCTCCAACGAGCGCGGGTCATGCGGCGCGGTTACTTGTTCTGGCTCGATCACCCGCAGTTGCATCCGGCCAGCCACCATCGGATAGAGCGCTACAAAGTATTCACCGTCGCGCCGCGAGCGGAGGAACAGTTCCCGCTCCAAGTCGCCGGGCCAGTCGTTGTCTTCCAGAAACTCCGTCACCACCCGCTGCACGGCGGCCAGCAGTTTTGCGAGTTCGTCGCCGCCCGCCGCATCGTCCCGCGGCGCCGCCTTGTAGCAGAACCCTGAGCCGATCACATAGTTAGCCAGGTTCTTCAAGACGCCAATCGCCGCCGGGCTAGTCTCGGCCAGCAGTCGGCCGGTATTGCGCATGGCGGCCAGATCGTTCTCGTCCCGCAGCAGCGGGTGCTGCGCGCGGTCGTCCTTACCTCCCAGAAGCCACCGCGCAGAGGGAAAACTTAAGGCGCCGTCGTCCAGATAGTCCCAGGGGTCGATCGCGTCGCCCCAGGCTTCGCGGAGAGAGGTAGAAGAAGTGTTGAAGGGTTCGTTCATGATCGTTTGGAAATAAGTGTGTATTCGCTGATGAGGTCGCGAAGATTGAGCAACATTGGGCAGCAGCGCGTTGGGGAATGGCGGGTTCTTGGGCGCGGTTGCGCTCGGGAGGCTGTTAGCCTCTGGCTACCTCCCTTCGGGTCGTCACTTCCCTTCTTGCTTCTCTACTTTCTTCATGCCGTGACGCGCTCTTCCAGCGTTTCGTCGCCGCCGGCGGTTAATCGCTTTACCAGCCGCACCGCCATTTCCAGGGCGTCGGGGCCGTCGTCGTGGTCGCCGGCGGGGAAGGCGATTAACTGCTCGACCAGCAGCCGGGCGCCCGGCGAGTGACGGAGGAAACGAAACTCGCCGCGGGCCAGGTGCGGCGTGAGCGTGGCCCGGATGCGGGTTTGCTTGTTGAGCACGTTGGTGATCGACCACAGCGGCAGCCGCAAGTTGAGGTCCCGCGAGCGCTCGGCGAAGATGTCGGCCAGCACTTCTTGGAACTGGTTGGCCTCGACCCCGAAGGCGTCGGGCCGGAAGCGACGCGCCAAGTGCAATCCCTCGTCGATGATTCGCCGTACATCGCGGCGGGCCAGGTCGGCGTCGATCCACATCGTCCCTTGCACGTCCTGCACCAGCAGCACAAACGCCGAGTAGTCGGCCCGGTCGCCGCGCCCCTTGGACGGGTCGAGAGCCATCACCCGCAGCCGCACGTCACGCTCGTCAGGCCAGTGGTCGAACCAGATCGACTCGCCAAAGTACGCCCCGCTGAACTCGGCCCCTTCCAAGTCCAGGAACTGCGCCTCGTATTCCTGGGCGAACGCCCGCGGCCCAAGCTGCCGCCGCGCTTCTTCCAACTCCGCAGGTGGGATGAGCGGATTTTGGGAAGTGGAGAACTGCCACGCTTCCCACATGTGCCACTGCTGGTTTGCCCAGCAGTGTTCGGCTTCAGCCATTGCCCGACTGTGGCTCAAAGGCGTAGTCGGTTCATCCACCAGACCATGCCATCCTTTGTCCGCAGCCGTCCCGACACTGCTGGGCAAGCCAGCAGTGGCACACGTTGCTTCGCGCACCAATTCATGGAACCAGTTCTTCCCGTTGGGCGTGGAAAGGAACATCGCCCAGCCGCGCTTGTCGGAAAGGGCCGGACGCAGCACATCGCGCCAGACGGTTGCGGGGATAAAGGCCGCCTCGTCCAGCACCACGCCGTCGAGCCCCTCGCCGCGCAGGTGGTCGGGCGCGTCGGCCGATTTCACTTCCACGCAGCCGCCGCCGGGCAGTTCGATGCGATGCTCCGTCTCGCTTTTGGCGGTCCAGCCGCCGCGGCACGCCCGCTTCAAGTCGCGCCAGATCTTGGCCGCCACGCCGTACGTGGGAGCGACCCACCACACCACGCCGCCATCGAGCGCGCCGCGGCGCAGCCCGCGCGTCGGCCCGTGACCGCGCAGCACCGAGAGCAGCCCAACCGCCGTCTTGCCCCAGCGTCTACCGCAGGCGGCCACCTTGTACCGGGCCGGCGAAAGCAGGATCGGCAGTTGGTGCGGCAGCGGTTTGGGTAGCCAGATCGTGCGCGTCGTTGCCATACCAGCGGGCGTCCTCTTCAATCGTGAGTGTGTCGGGGGTCGGGGTTTCTTCTTTCGTCGCGGCGTCTAGCCGCCACAGCCGCCGCAGGTCGGCCAGGGCGCTCATGGCCTGGCTCAGGAACCGCGGGTCGCCGGCCTGTTTGCGGGTGGTCTTCTCAGCTCGCCGCTTGCCGGCGTCGCCTTCGGCGGCGGTCGAGACCTTGGTAATCTCGTTTCCTTTTTTGCTTTCCTCCCACGCCGCCAGGGCCTCCTGGTAGAGGAAGGAAAGCTGCTCGGTTTGCAGCAGCCGCATGCGGTCGCCATTGGCGAAGCGGGCGGCCGTTTCCGCCTCGCCCCGCGCAATCGCCCGCCGCACGGCCGGGAGCGAAGTTTGTAATTCCTCGACAATGGCCGGCGGCGCATGACCACGCAGGAAGAGCGCATAAATCGCCCGATCCCGAGCACGCCGCCCGGCGGGAGTAAGGTGTTTGGACATGGAAGAGAGGAAGAGTCGAAGGTCAGAAAGTCGAAGGTCGAAGAGTTGACCCTCCGGGGTCGGGGAGGTTTTTCGGCCCGACTGCTAACCCTTGGCAACGAGGTTTGGCCGAAAAACTACCCCGACCCCTGGCGGCTTTGCCGCGACGAACTCAAATGACGCCACGCAGCGGCCGGCGGCGTCTTTGACCTGGCGGCCGTTGATCGTGCGGCGGCGGCGACGGGTGTTGGTATAGATGTGCACGGTTCGCCACCGCGGCGAACGCCGTAAATACGCCAGCATCGCGGGATGGCTGGTGGTGATGCGGACCGTGTGGCCAAGCCCCACGTGATGCGCCGCCACCGTATCCAGCAGCCGCGCGCCGATCCCCACGCCCTGGTAATCGGGCAGCACCACCACCCGGCTGATCCGCCGCCGCCCTTTCGCCCCAAACAAGTTCGACACCGCGCAGAACGCCACCGGCGACGAAGGACGAACAGGAACGGGGGAAGCCGAATCCTTGTCTTCTTCTTTTGTCCTTGGTCCTTGGTCCTTCGTACTTATTGTCGCGACGTAGCACATGCTCGCGGCGGGGAGGGAATGGCTTAGATAATGATGTCGGGCAAACAGCCGCCATAGCTCTGGATCGCAGCGCTGGACCGAGAGACGAATCTCGGGTCGCCGAAGACGCCTCCGGTGCAGTTGGCCGTCGGCCAGGTCCAAGCACCAATCGACCTCCAGCCATTCCAGCACGTCGTAATGACACGTGACCGCCACGAACCGCCGAGCGATGCGCTCTGAGCGAATCGCCCGCGCCACCGCCGCCGACCCAATCCGCGCCACGGTCCGATCGACCACGCTAGTGAACTCATCGAAGACGACCAGCGGCGATCGCGAATTAATAAAAGACCCAATAGCCGGCGGCAAACCGCCGCCGGAGCGCGATAGCTCCCCCAGACCCTGCGATTGCATCTTGGAAGAAGTCCCCTTCGCAATTCCCAACAGCGCTTGCGCCAGGTCGCAACGAAAACGCTCGCCGTTGGACAAGACGCGGTAGGGCTTGAGCCAGCTGGGCGGGCTGCTCAGGCCGACGGCGGTCAGCGTGTGGGTGATCGTTTTGATGGGCAAATCGCCAAAGCCGTCGATCACCGCGCGATCTTCGGGCCACACGCCCGGCCGCCAGACGGCGTCGCCAAACGCATGGCGGGCGAGCGTCGATTTGCCGCTCCCGCTGGGACCGACGATGGCGCCAATCGTCCAATCTTCATCAAGTCCCGGAAACTCGGCGGTAAAGGTCTCGCGCGCTTTCTCGTGAAGCGGCAAATCAAACAACCCCGCAACTTGCCGCACCCGGAACGAATCGGTCACAGCGCATTCAACAAACGTAGAGACAACAGGCATGGCAGGAGTCAGGAAAACGATGAGGAGGGAAGTAGCCGGAGGCTAACCGCCTCCAGAGGGTGGCGCTTTCTCTAAGGCGTTGCCTTGACGAGAGCGCCGGCGTGACGAAGAAGGCGTTGCGGGTGAGGTGGACTTCCAAAGGAGCGGCGGCGCTCCGAAGGCTGTTCGCCTCCGGCTATTGCTACTGGGATTGCTACTGCTTTGCGTGAACGTCGCTTCAAAGCGCTGTCACATCACGAGCACGCGGCAGTGGTAGCCTTGGTCGGTCAGGCGGTCGTAGAGGGCGTGCTGGTCCTCTTCGCCGTGGCAGTGGACCACCAGTTGCCAGAACTCGGGTAAGTTCGGCTCGGGACGATCGGCGGGGGACGGCTCGAACGCGGCGCCGGCGGCCTGCGCCAACTCGCCGAGCATCGCGGCCAACGCGGCGTTCTCGGTGTGAAACTCTTGAAGCAGTTCTTCCAACTTTGCGGCGTCGGCCTCGGCCAACGCGGCCAGTGGGTCGAGCGACGCCAGCAGCTTGCTTGCTTCGGCCTCGGTCACGTCCAGCACCAACACCGGCACCAACTGGTCGGGCGTCGTTTCGGCCCGCAGGTGGCCGTCGATCAGTTGCAACCGGCCATCAGGCAGTTCCCGCGCCAACAGCGCGTCGGCAAAACCTACCTCGGCCAAAATGCCCCGCAGCGCCTCTTGCTGCCGCCGGGGGTGCATCCGCCAATTCCGCGGATGCGGCAGAAGCTCCGAAGCGCGAACACGGCGAAGTTCAGTAATACGGTCACGGATGAGCATGCGCGGGGGGTAGGGGTTAGAGGTTAGGGATTAGGGATTAGGGGCCAGAGGGAAGATGGAAGAGATTGGAGGTTGGAGAGGAAGAAGGTGAAGAAGGTTAGCGCGCCCGCGTGACGTTCGCCCCACGTCCTCTTTTCTGCTCCCTAACCCCTAACCTCTACTCGCTACTCGCTCAACTCGCGGCAGGCGGCGTCGGTGTGGCGCTTGACGTTGCCGCGCTGGGCGGCGGGGACGGCGGCTTCCAGGGCCTGGGCCGTGTGCCGCAAGGCGCGGTGGGTGCGCACGTGGCCAAGCTGGAGTTCTTCTTGCCGCGCGGTCAACTGCCGCACGGCCTGACGGTGGACCTGGTCGTTCTCCAACTGGCTGTGCAGCCAGGCTTTGGCCAAGGGCGAGAACTCGCGCCACGCCCGCGACAAGAACCAACCCAGCGCCGCCAGGATCGCCCCCGGCACGCCTACCGCCGATACAAACCGCTCCCAATCAAACGGCACCGAAGCCAGAAACGCCACCGGAGAGTAAAGAAGCATGGAGAGAGAAGAGAGTAGAGAAGAAAAAGAAGGGAAGACTAAGAGGGCAATAGCCGGAGGCTAACAGCCTCCGGAGGCCAGCGCGGCCAAACCAACGACAAACACGCCAGCGCCGCAACACGCCACGAAGAAAAAAGAAGCAAGCCAGCAATCGCCTGAACAGGCGAAACAAGACGATCAAGCGAACACCGTGCGAATAGCAATCGCCCGGTCAGGGAAACTCACGCACAACAAGATTGCGCCCCGCGAGAAGACTTTGGCGATGCGCCAACTAGGGGATTCGGCGTTCTGAGGTTGCGCCGGTTTCCGGAGGCTGTTAGCCTCCGGCTATTCCCCTTCTTTTCATTTGCATTTCGCAATTTGCAATTTGCAATTTCCCTTTTCCTCGTTGCCTCGTGGCGCTTCTTCGATCCGCGATGCGCGGTTTCCTCACCATGCGGGTTGGCGTTCGTATAGCAACCCGGTGCGGTACTCTTGAGGCATGCGGTCGCGCTCGATGCGCTCCACGTCGTACTGGGTCCAGGTCTCGCGGAAGTTGGCCGCCCGCACTTCGCGCAGCAAGCCGCCGTCGTGGAAGACCATCACCCAATCGTTGCGGCGGAAATCACGCATCGGCCGTTGATCTTCGCTCTTGAGCAACCGCCACGCGCGGACATGGTACTCGCCTTGTTGCGGCCGCCAGTCGTAGAACACCGCCTGCACGAGCACCGGCTTTCCTTGGGCGTCGTACACGTGGTTCACTTCCACCAGGTCCACGCTATCAACAGCGATATCGGCCTGGGGCAGAGCGGCAAACAGGGTTAAGGCAAGTGCGGTCCACATAGCTCAGTCCTCGTTGTGCATGAGGCGTGGGTCCTCAAAGGTTGGTGAGGGTTCCGGGATCCGATCGCGACACGCGAATGAAATGCTTAGTCGCAAACGCCGCGCCAAACGCGCGAGCGGGCGTCTGAACTACGTAGCGCGTGATTGCGCCAAATGTTACGGCCGAACGATCACCCGCAAACGGCGGCACAATCCGCGACGCCGGATGATGACCGACCGGGCGCCGTTTGCCTCCGAAGCGGGCGCCGGGGCCGCCACGTGCAGCGTCGCCGCGCTGACGTCATCACGGTCCACCACCAGCGGCCCGAATCGCAGCGCGTAAGCCGAGTCGATCACCACCGCCGCCGGAGGATGGGGAACAACCACCGCCGGCGCGTGCGCCGCATCGATAAAGACGGCCGCGTGGCACGAGTCGGCGTGGGCGGGCCGGGCGATGGCCAGGGCGCATGCCAGTGCGAGGAAGAAGAACGTTCGTTTCATGGGTCGGTCCTTTCCAACGTGAGAAGGGCTTGAAGCGCCTCGCCGATCTCGACTTCCGAGAGCGGTTCAGCAGGAGGCATCTCTTGACGGAGCACGCGACGCTGGGCGTCGGTGACTTGGGCGGCGGTGAGCGGCGCCTGGCCATCCAGCCGCAGCCCGCCCTGCGGCGCCGCCCCGCCGTGGCACGCCGCGCAGCGCCGGGCAAGAACCGCCGAGAAGTTGCTGGCGGGCGCGTCGTCGTCGGTTGTGGTTGCCGGCGACGGCGAGAGCGGCGCCGCCTGCCGGCGGAACCGTTGCCATTCGAGGAACCGCTGGTAATCGGGATCGGCGCGCTTCTCGGCTTCCACCAGCGCCGCCACGCGCACCGGCTGCCCCACGAAGTAAAAGAACTGCTGCGTGGGGACAAACACCTTTTGCGGGTACCGACTGCCAGAGAAGCGATACTCACCCGCCGAAGCCACGCACGGCGCGAGAATCATCAGCACGAAAAGCATTCGAGTCATTGAGGGAGCAGGGGTGAGAGGTCGAAGGTCGGAAGTGGGAAGTGGGAAGTGGGAAGTGGGAAGTGGGAAGTGGGAAGTGGGAAGTGGGAAGTGGGAAGTGGGAAGTGGGAAGCCGAAGGTCGGAAGTCGGAAGCGGAAATAAATTTCCGCACTCCAAATAGAGGTGGTTTGTTGTCGTTTTTGACTTTTGACTCTTCGACCTTCGGCTTTGCTTACGCGGGCGTTACGTAGCAGCGGTAGCGGGAGCCTAGGCATTGCAGCTCGACCAGCGCCACGTCGTAGGGGTTATTGGCGGCATCGATGATCCGGTCGCCCACTTGCGGCGCCTGGCCGGCTAGCGTGGTTTTCCAAAGCTGGAACTTGCTGGCGTTGCTGGCCAGTTCCAGGTTGGCGATCTCGGCGTGCGCCGCCGCCCGCCACAGTGACTTGACGCCGCTGGCAATGGTCGTGCCCGCCGGGCGCTGCAAGACAATGTCCTGCACGCCATCGAGGAGCAGATAGTCGGTGGAGAGGTCGAGCGACATGGGAAGTTGCAAATTGCGAATTGAAAAATGCAAATTGAAGAAAGAGGAATAGCCGGCGCCTAACAGGCGCCGGAGGGTGGCAGGCCTTTTCGTCTTGCTCTAGGGAGGAACGCTTTGCGTCGCCGCGCGCCACAACTGCATCGCGGCATGCGCGGCGGCGAAGGCGTTTTCCCACGCGCTGCGGGGCAGCGGTTGATCGTGGGCGAGCGCGCTTAACCGCGCCCCGAGCGCCACGTTGCGGGCCGAGGCGTAGGCCAACGCCAGACGCAACTCGTCGGGCGTGGCGGCTAGCTCGCGGGCGGCTTGCGCCAGCGTCACTTCGGCGTCGTAACGGTCGATGCAGCTTTTGAGTTCGGCGGCGTTCTCTTCAGGGGCGCGCCCGGTGATGAACTGGACGATGGTCGCGTAGTCCTCGCGGTTGCGCTGGACTTCTAAGGTCACCTCGGCCAGGTGAAATTGCTCCAGCGTCTCTTGCGTGCGGCGGTCGGCGTAGAGATCCACCCCGGCGGCGATCGCCCGCCGAAGCGCGTTCTCGCGAGGGCCTTTGATCCCGGCCACGTGGCATTGCATGCAACTTCCGCAGGTGCGAATTTCGGGCACGCCGCGGAAGCGAGTTTGATCGGCCACGATGTCGGCCGGCGCCCGGTCTTGCCGCTTCCCTTGCCCGTCGGCCAGCAAGTACGCTTGCAGCGCGCCGCGGGGTCCGGCAAGCGACCACTTGGGCATGCCCACGATCCATTCTTCGGCGTCGTGGCGGAACGAACCGTCGGGCCGCTCCAGTGGATCGGTGGCGGAGTCGATGCGGGCCGAGTCGCGCGTCCCCCAGGCGTAGCCGCGGGCGGCGGTGGGGCGGTTCTCGATCCACCGCACGCCCGCCAAAGCCACGCCGCTACGGCCTTCGATCAAGCCGAACCGGAACGCGGGGTCGGCTTCGACTCGCCAGAACCTCAAAAAGTCGTCACGAGTTTTTGGGATGTTTTTTGCTCCGTACAGCAAGCGATAGTAACTGTCGGAAGCGAAGGCGTCGGTCAGCTCCACCATCAGCCAATCGGCCCGCACCACCAGCGGCGGATGCCGCTCGGGCGCGTAGGGATACCGCTTCAACACCCGATGCCAGTCCCGCCAGTCCCATTCCAACGCCCGCAGGTCGATGCGGTACAGGTGGCTCTCGCCCACGCGCCGCGGAAGCTGCCGCTCCACCACGACCGCGCGGCTGGCCGAGGCGACCACGAACGCCGTGGCGCGAGCCAGGGCGGGCCGGTCCGCTTCGGGCGCCGCGGCGGTCGAGAGGTAATAGAGGTAGCCCCACTCGGCCGCCGGTTGTTGCGCGCGGTCGGCGCGGGCCAGACGAAAGTCGTCGGGCGAAGCAAGCAGCGAGAGTAAAAGAATCGCGAAGGGCATGAGAGGAATTGCAAAAGGAAGAGAAGAAATCGCGCGCAAAAAAGGGAAATAGCCGGCGCCGAACAGGCGCCGGAAGGGGGAAGGAAATTGCAAAATGCAAAATGAAGAGTGAAGAGTGAAGAACGGGCGAGGCTTTATTCTGCGTTGATGATCGTTGCGTGCCAGGCGTAGCGGCGGCCGTTCACGTCCATCGTGATGACGTGTTCCTGGGCGGCGGGCGGTTCTTGGGACGGAGGGCCGTAGCGGCGGACGGCTTCGCGAATGTCGGCGTCTTGGGGACGGCGAATGGCGGGACTATAGGCCGGCGCCATGAGCGCGCCTGCGGTCAAATGCGGGATGCCCAACACGTGGCCGATCTCGTGCGCGGCCACGCGGACCAGGTCGATCTGGCGCCGGCCGGGATGTTCGGCCAGGACCCACGTCTCTTGCGTGTCGTACTTTTGCTGCAGTTGCCGCGCGGCGCCGCACGGCATTTCGCTCCAGGCCAGCGTGCCGCCGGCCCGGTCAATCCCGCCGGCGCCCATCAGCACGTGGGCGGTACGGGCGTTGGCGGTGTAGAGCGGCTCGATTCCGCACACGGCCGACCAGTAGCTCCAGGCCTGGGCAAAGGCGTCTTTCTGGTCCCCGTCCGACACGTGCGGCAGCCGGCCAACCACGGTCCAGGTGACGCGCCGGTCAGGCCAGCGGCAAACGCGGTCGGTTTCGTCCAACCGCTCCACCACGCCGCAAAAGTGCGAAAGCGGGTCCAGCAGCGCCCGTCGCGTTTGCGGCCCGGCCCAACCATCGATCGTCAAGCCATGATCGGCCTGGAAGGCGCGCACCGCCTGCGACAGCTCGGCCGTATCGGGCGAAGCCGAGCGAAGATAACCCGCGGCGCAGAGATGATCGGCCAGCAGTTGACGAGGAATGACTTGCATGAGAGGGGCGAGTAGTAGGTAACGAAGAAAGAAAACGGCCGTCGTGTCGCGTGAGGGGGAATAGCCGGCGCCTAACAGGCGCCGGAAGGGGATGGGAAATTGCAAAATGCAAAATGCAAAATGGGAGATGTGAAAGGCAAATTGCGTGGCGTTGTTTTGCTCTCTGCTTTCACCGGCCGGTGAAGGCGCGGATCAGGTGGAGGATTTCCAGGATGCGGGGGAGATAGGCGAGGAGCTTGCTCCACGTGAGTTGGCGTTGGGCCAGGGCGGCGGCGACCGGCGCCGAGGGGGCGGTCTCGATCGCCAGCGTCCCTGGCGGTTGGAGCAGCTTGCCGCCGATCCAGGCGCGCAGCGTCGGGTCGTCCCGCAGCGCCTCCAGCAGATCGACCAGTTCATCGTCAATGCGCGTGACGGTCTTTTGCGAGAGCCGCCGCGCGACTTCTAGAGCCAGGTCCAGGAGCGTTTGAAGTTGCATGAGGAGAGGTTCGAGGTTAGAGAAGAAGGGGCGAGGTTTGTTGAAGTTGCAAAGTTGAAGAGATGTTGGAGCCAGGGAAGGTCGAGGGGGCGCGGCAGAGGCTTGGCCCGGCGCGTTAACGTGAATCCGCAATCCCCAATCCGCAATCCTACGGCTCGTCCTCAAACTGGATGCCGATCTCGACCGGCAGGAGCGAGTTGTCGCGGGTGGCTTGGGCCACGCGCTTCCAGGCGGCGAAACCGAACAGGTCGAGGATGGCGTCCAAGTGCAGGCAGCCCAACACGCACAGGCTGCGGGGAAGGGCCTCGGGGTCGTCCTCTTCCGGCTCGGAGCTGGTGGCGAAGAGCACAAGTTCGTCGTCGTAAAAATCGCGCCATAACAAGACGCGCGTGGTGTAAGACATAAGCGACCCAGGGAAGAAGGAGCGGAAGGCCGAGGGGCGAGAAGAGCGCGGCGCGACGGCGCGGGCCGGGAAATCGGCCGGCAAGCGTCGCATCCGTCAGGGCACGCTTTCATTATACTGAACGCATGTTCATTATCAAGAGTTCGTCACGTTCTGTTGGTTGAATTCTTTATTCATTTGTGCTAAAGTCATGCGCACGGCGTTTTCCTAACTGAAAACGGGCGAGGACTTAGGACGACAGGAGATGATCTAAATGGCCGTAAAAAAAACGCGCAAGAAAATTTCTGTTTCAGGCGAGGGGCCGACGGCGCGACGCACAAACAAGGCCCGCAAGGCCTCGCGCTCGCCGGACGACATTCGCGGTTACCTCCAGCGGATCGACCAGATTCGCGGCACTTTGGCGGCGCAAATCGAAGCCATGGAGCAACTAGGCGTCGAAGAGATCGAGATCGACGGCGTCAACAAGGTGACCCGCGGCCTGGACCTGGTGGCCCATTTCGCCCTGCTCTTGGAGCACGAGATCAAGAAGGCCCAACTCACACGCTGGGACGAATAAGAGCAGAGGTCAGAAAGCAGAAAGAAAATCGCCGGCGCCTAACAGGCGCCGGAAGGTGGAAGGAAATTGCCAAATGCAAACTGGGCAGATCGGAAGAGATCGTTCTATTTTTCGTGCTGCACTTTAATGGGCGGGGCCTAAGACTAGCTGGCAGCGGGGGAGGGCTTGTTTCAGGCGGGCGGCGCCGGCGGGGGTGATTTGCGAGCCGTGGATGCTGAGGACCCGCAGGCCTGTCATCCGGGAAAGCGGCTGGATGCTGGCGTCGGTCAGCGTCGAATGGTCCAGATGCAAAAACTCCAACCGCCGCAGCCGGCTCAAGGGGACCAGGTCGGCGTCGTGCGCGTGGCTCACCGTGACGCGCTTCAGCCGCAGTCGCCGCCCGAGCCGGTCGGCCGCCTCGTCCGCCGCCCCGTGGAGCGAATGGCAAAAGCGGATCGTCTGCAACTCGGGGAACTTGTCCAATGCCGCCAGTTGACTGGCCTCGAACCGATGCAGGTTGATCTCGGTCACGTGCTGATGATTGGGCAAGTCGAGCAGATCGTGGCCGTCGCCGTGGGCCGCGTGGACCACGCCGTCGCAATCCACGTGCATTCCGCCCAGGCCGGAAAACGAGACGTATTCTTCGGTATGGTGGAGGCGCGTCTCCACGGCGTGGATCTGCCGGCGGATTCCCCACCACGCCACGAGAAAGCTGGCCATCAGCCACAGCAGCATGAACATCCGCAGGTTCACGCGCGGGCCGCGCCACCGGCGGCGCGGCGTGGAACGCGACGGGTCGAGGAGGAGCGATTCGTTCATGCGTCGCCTCCCGGCAAGAGACGCCGGCCCGTCTGCGCGCGGCAAGGCGGGAGCGGTTCAACGATCAGGCCAGCGCCCAAGGCGCCCGGCCAGCGCAGCGATCGCCGCATGGTTGATCCTCCGAACGGAGTCCCCACGAATGAGAAAAACAGCAGCAGGAAGAGTGGGGTGATTTTACCGAACCGCGAACGACGAATCAATCATTTCGCATGGATTTTTCGCGGACGTTTTGGGGCGGGCAACTCCTCGCGCGGCGCCTGAGTTCCGGCGCCGGCTATTCTCTTTTCTGACCTCTGCTTTCTTCGCTACGTGGGTCGGGGTTGTCGCCCGCCGTGGTCCGGCGCTGGGGGCGTTGCGGCTTTTCGCTTGCTGCTTTCGGGTTTTCGCGTACTGCTTGGGTCTTCGCGGATTTGTTCCTTATGAGTCACGATGCGGACCGCGCCCTTGGATGGCTGGATGGCGTGGCCGTGGCGGTGGGCCCAGACTTGGGTCAGTTCGGCGCCGAAGAAAAAGATCATCGACGAGTAATAAACCCACAACAGCAGCAGCACGAGCGAGCCGGCCTGGCCGTAACTGGAGCTCATGTCTTTGTTGCCCAGGTACAGGCCGATCAGAAATTTGCCCAGGGTGAACAAGAGGGCGGTCATGAAGGCGCCCACCCAGGTGACGCGCCACGGCACGTCGGCGTCGGGCAGGACTTTGAACATGGCGGCGAACAAGAGCGTAATGACCAGCAGCGTGGTTCCCTCGCTAATGAGGTACTGGGCGGCGGTCCCGATGCCCATGGTTTCGGAAATCCAATGGCCCACCACGCCCAAGGCGGTGGTCAAGAGCATCGACACCAACAACAGGAAGGCGATGCCCAGGATCATGGCCAGCGACAAGCCCCGTTTCATCAGGAACGTTTTCAGCCCGCCTTGTTCCGGGTCCGGCTCGACGCCCCAGACCTGGTTGAGCGAGGCTTGCAACTGCCCGACCAGCCCCGTGGCGCTGAAGACCAACAGGGCGATGCTGGCGATTTGCGTGATCCACTCGGTCGCGCCCGCCTGGGCCGAGACGCCCGGCTGCTGTTGTTCGCCGCGGCTGAGCAGTTCGTCCAGCTCGCCGGCGCCTTGTTCGCCGACGACCTGCGCCGATTGATCGACAAACCGCGTCCGCGCCGCGTCGCCCATGACCAGCGAGGCCACGGTCACCACCACCAGCAGCAGCGGCGCCAGCGAGAGCATGGTGTAAAACGCCAGGGCCGCCGCCATTTGCGCGCAGCGGTCTTCCGAGAATTCTTTGTAGGTGGCGGTGAGCAGGCCCATGAGCATTCTCCTTAAGAAAAGACAAGTCTCACGCCGCAATTTTTGTGCCTTGGGACCGCGGAAAGGGATATGACCGGGATGCTCCCAGTTCGTTGCGGCAGCCGCAAGACCTCAGCCGCTCCCGAAACCGACGGAACGCTTGCGAATTCAGCGACGCGCGAGCGGCGAGGTCGAGCGCTTCGAAATGTGCTTTCTCTTCCGACGCCTGTCGCAACGCGGGCATTCCGGCGGCCGCCGCTACGAACGTGTTCGGCCCGTGATTTGCAACCGCTTCTGGTGGGCGCACCCCTTAACTTTCCAGAGATGAGGAAAACTCTCATGGCCGATCAAGCCAAACGCGGAGGTCAGAAACAAGGCCAGGCGGCCGGCGCCGAAAGCAAGAAGCACCAAGGAGTGCGGCCCGGCTCGACCACGCAAAAGAAGAACCAGCGTCAGAAGCAAATGGAGCGGAATCCCGCCAAGGAAAGCCGCGTCATTAACGAGAGGTAAAGGCGCTCGCGGTTCGAGTGCAACCTCCGGGCGCCTCGGCGGTGCGGCAAGATTTTGGGGCACGAGGGCGCGCAGGGATATAATTGGGTTTGGGCGCGTGGGCGAGGTTTTGATTGAGGAGGAGCAGACGGAGCGTGGAAGGTTTGCCAAATTTGGATCGGGCCGCGTTGCGGCGTGAGTTGCAGGAAGATTTTGAACGCTTGTTGAACGAGGTGGCCGACGCGGTGGATGCCGCGCCCCGCGGGCGGCTGATCCGTGACAGCGAAGAACCGGTGCGGGACGCCGTGGGGCGGTTCCGCACGCAGTTGTTTCAGCGGGCGATGCAGCAGAAGGTGAATGCGGCGGAAGCCGCTTTTCCCCCCTCCGCACAGCACGGTCACGGGGAAGAAGAAACGCTTTAAGGGTAGCCGCGGCAATAGCTCGCAAAGAGGTCGCGGACGTCGTTAGTCGATCCCGCTGACAGATACCCGGGCCTCTCCCAGGGGAACTCATGGGGGAACGCAAAGCACAGCAGGTCCCGTCATGGCGACGGGACCTGCTTCGTTAGGCGCCGCCCTACAAATCCAGGAAAACGGCAAAGGGCGCAACACGAGCTATAAGCAAGCCTTGGATGCGCCTAGGGCAGGATTAAGGACTCTCGTGTGCACGGGCGGCGTCTCAGAAGCTCCGCTAGGAGTCACGAGGTGGGTCGGTGGTTTTCTATGCTTCTATCCAAATTCGGGCGACAAGCGCGGCCGAAAGCAGAATCGCCGCTGCGAAAAGTGTGGCTGGGGACTCATGCAAGAAGAATGACAAATCCACCTACGTCCGCCGCTTAGGTTTGATCTTGGGGCGCCGTCTTGTGGGAGGAAGGTTGATCCACGTACGGTTTGCCTTGGCGGTACAGCTCCAACTGGTCGCGCAACGGCTTCTGGAACACGTCGAAGTTTGTCGATTCCAAGGCCTTCGTTTGCCATCGTACGGCCGAGGCGAAATCGCCGGTTTCAGCATAGGCCGCGGCAAGTGTTTCTAACGAAACAAAGCTTCGCCAGTGGCTTAGTTCACAAGCTTTCGTCGCCAACTGGATGGCGCGGGGACCATTGCGCAGCGATCGATCGGGACAGGTGGCAAGCATCCGAGCCAACTCGTCGTAGGCGTCGTGAAGGTTCTCGGATTTCGTATGCTGCGCCACGTGCTCGTAATCGGCAATTGCTCCGCGGTAGTCCTCCAGGCCTTTCTTAAGGCGGGCACGAATTCCATATAAATGAACCTTCTCAGGAAAGAAGCGGACTGCCTGGTCATAGTCCTCCAGCGCGCGATGCAGGTCGCCTTTCTCTTCATACAGCAAGCCCCGTCCGGCATAGATCTCCTGGAGCGTGGGGTCCAGGCGGAGCGCGGTTGATAAGTAGCCGATAACCTCGTCCGCCAGTTCGTCGAAGTCTTCGTCTTCCGGGGTCATGGCGAGATACAGGGAATAGCGATCGGCAAGTTGATAATAAACCCATGCGTTGTTGGGCTCGACGCGCACGGCGGCGTCAAGATCACTTAGTACGCCATCAACGTCGCCGAAGAGAAAGCGAACGTCGGCGCGGTGGAGATAGTAGGCGGCTGTGTTGGGCGCCAGACGAATGGCCTGGGTTAAGTCGCGTAGCGCTCCCTCATAATTCTTCGTCTCCTGTCGAGCAATTCCCCGCAGGCTCCACGCCCAGGGATCCTGCTGGCTGCGGCGTAAACGCTCGGTGTAATAGGCTTCGGCGCTTGCCACAGGAATGACGTGCCGCTTGAGCACCCAGGCGCGTCCCACCCATAGCCACTCGCCTTGAACGCGTTCCACCTTCAACGGCAGATCTAATCGCTCTTCAGGAACAACCGCGTCGCCCGCCTTGTACTGCGCCTCGGCGCGGGGCATGAACTGCTGACCTACCCACGAATCCTGCGCCGCCGCGACGGACCCAACAGCGAAGGAAAACAGCAAGGCGACCGAAGTGATCGGGGAATATCGAGCATTCATGATGGCTCTCCTCCGTACTGGGAAACGGCTGGGCGTCTCGTCGCCTAATTCGGTAGAAGCAATCTCTGCGCCTTCTCAAAGTTGCACCTTTTTCCTGAGCGCCGCGGCCTTGTGTGTGGCGAAACGCCGCGCTTGTGCTCGAATCCGCGCGCCGTGCTTTAGAGGCTGGCGGTTTCAGAACGGGCTTACATTCCCGATCCAAGATGGCAGGGCGATCCAAATTCGCGGCCCGACAGGCATCTCGATGGGCGTCCTACCCGCCCAATCTTGGGTTCGCACCGAGCGCGTCCCAAGCCGAGGCGGAAGAGGATTGCGAACTTCTTACTCCGGCAGGCTGTGATGTTGCAACTCGTCGCGCACTTCCATCAGCACACGACCGAGCCAGTTCAGGCCATCGCCGCGGGGGCCAATGCCCCAGAAGGCGTCGGTTCCGGAGTCTTCCACAATCTCGGCGGCGCCGGTGGCCAGCAAGCGTCGCGCGAGGGCGGGATTTTGCAGGAACTTCGCGCGCACGGCGATGCGCATGACTTCCAGCTTGACCTCCGGCCAGTCCGTTCGGGGTTGGCAGCCTTGCACGCGGAACCAGGAGCCTTGGGAGCGGCTGAGCGGGAGCGCGGGATCGGTCCCCAGACGTTTGGCCTGGCCGGGTGTGGCGGCAGCGCGAATCGCCTGTCGATATTCCGACCGGCGGGACTTTTGCGCTTGGTAGTAATGCTCGGTGGTGGGCCAGGTCTCGCCGTCGATTGCGACCGGCGCGGCGTGGAAGTTCGAGAGAAACCCGAACTGCTCCCGGTCCCGCTTGTAGAACAAGATCCGCTGATCCGCCGGAATAGCCGGCAGCGACGCCGCTTCGTCACCTGTTTCCCACATGGCGCCAAATTCCCCAGAACCGAACCGCATGGCCGTCCAAGGCAAGACGTCTCCCGCGAGAGAGTTTCCGCTTTCCCGCGGTCAATACCGATCGCCCTTCTTCCGCCCTGCTCCTAAGTAAATCCGATTTCGCGCGGAGCAGCGGTCATGGGGCGTGCGACCGCGCGGGCGTGAGTTGGGAGAAGCGTTGCGGCGGATGGAAGTGTGGCTGGCGGTGGTGTTCCAGCGACGTGGCCTTCAAAGCGTCCATCGGCAACGCCGCTCACGGCGTCACAAGGGATGATGGGATAGAATGGATGGCTGGGTTTTGCCCTCGCGGGCGAACGGCGTCTGCCCCTTTTTTCTCGGTGGCTGCATGTGGCTCTTCACCAAGTATGGCTTCTTTAGCGCCGTTTGCGCCCGTCAGGGCGATGGTCACTATGACCGCCCTGTCGATCCAGATCGAATCATGGTGCGAGCGCGCCTGCGCGGCCATTTGGAGGCGCTTCAAGAGCGATTTCCCACGCTCGTGGGAAGCGGCGAGATCCGCGAGTTCACCGGCAGCGACTACGCGTATCGGATCTTTGTGGAGAAGACAGTCTGGTCACAGGTGCTTGTTGCGTTGAATGAGGAAATGGACTACGACAACTTCAAGTCCGAAGTCGCCCGCTTTCAAGGCCGCGCGGGCCAATCCTACGAACGCGCCCTGCACGACGTATGGGAAGTGATGTACCGCTTGCAGAAGTAGTCCCGGCTACGAGGTTGCGGCTGCGGTATGTGGCGGACCGAAGAAATGGATCACGCCGCAAGCAGCATTCGCGGTAACATCCTCGGGCGGTTATTTCCCTCAGTCCTGCTCGTGCAAGGCTGACTGGATCTGCTCTTGCAGTACTTTCTTGTTCCGTTGAATCAAGTTGACGTAACCAACGATCGTATCGACGACTTTCTGGGGTGCGATACTCGTCAGCTTGCTGTAGCGGTAGAAGAAGTTGTTGCCGTACTTATTAAAACCCCCATCCTTCGGGTATTCGTCCAGCCTTGACTCTTTCGGAATGGGTTCGAAATCGAACCAGATCCTTGATCCTATGGCGGGACTCAACAAACCCTTTGCAATGGCTCTCGCTTGGGTGGTCCCCTTTACCATCTCGACGACGAGGCGGAACTGCCTTCCCTGCACCTGGACGCCAAGAATCACCGGTTCCCGGCTTTCCTCGATATTCATGACAACGTACTTAAGATCAAACAACCCGACGCCCCTGGTCATTCCTGCCGCGACGGAAATTTGTCCCTCTTGCCCATCGGGAAAGTCGGAGTAGGCGACTTGGAAATTGTTGTCTTTCAGGATGGCCGCGGTGTGGCCGACCAAGTGGGCGTACCGCAGCTTTTCAATGACATCGTGCATCCTTATGCCTTTGAGGCGGTGAAGGTCTTTCTCTACGGCGAAGAAATCCGTTTCGTGATCCCAATTGGCGACAAAGTACGACTGGAGAGCGTCGAGTTGTGTAATGAAGCCGAGGTAGTCTTCGAGCAAGGCTCCGTGGTAGTCGTTCCGCGTGACGACGTGGGGCAGCGCCTTGCGGAGTCGATCGGCAAGTTCACCATAGCTGAGGTAACGCCAGTCCCCGCCGTTCAAAGCGATTGTTGTTTCCTTGCCGGACGCGAAGGGCGGTCGCATCAAACTTAGAAGCAAGAAGCGCGTCTTCGGCAAGTCTTTACCCCGCATGTACGTCGCCAACTGCTCCAGCGTCGCCAGGCTCTTGACTTTATTCTCGACGATCAATTCGGCGCCGTCCGAATACGCCAGTGTTAGATCAACATGGTTTTTCTCGCGGTAAACCTTCTCGATACGAGTTTGCTGCTGAGGGGAGAATGGGCCAAAGATCTCCCCGGCCTGGTTCGGGTACCGTTCGCAAAGCCACGCCAGAAAGTTGCTGTGGAAGAGTTCTTTCGACGAAAGCGAAAGCTGGAACAATGGCGATTGCCGCAACTCACGAATAATTTGATCGAGCAAGGGCACGGGAGACAGATTCGCAGAGCAGGGGAATCATGCAACAAGAGCCAGAAGGCAACACCGCGAGTGACTCTAGTATATCGGATCGAATGAAACCGTGTTTTTCCACGAACCGGCTCCGCGTTAGTCAATCGGTCTGGGGTGCGGGAATGGCGAGAATGTCTGTGCGTGGCCGGGGCGGCTGTTCTAGGCGGTTATCTGGGAACGCGGGCGGGTTCTCGTAAACGAAGGCAACGCGGATCATCTCTCAGAGTGGGGCATGAGGACGGGATTCTTTTCTTAGTTCGACCAAACTTGGGCGCCGTGCAGCGTCACGTATCGGTCGCGAGAGAGGGGGGCGGCGGGTTCTCCGGCCGTCGCACTTGCGGCCCCGATCAAGGAAGGCGAGTCCGCGACATAAAGCCAGTCAGCGCTAAGAGAATGGCCGCCCAGCACCAGCCGCTAAGGGAGGTTCAATATCCTTGGAGCGTGGACATGGCTGGCATGCTTGCGCAATCGGCGACTGGTCCAAGATGCTACCCGATCACGGTAACCCGCGCGGATGACAGCGCGGGTTGAGCGAAGATTGGAAGCGGCGCTGCGCGACCCAGGTCGCCCGGCGAAAGTTGTGGGCGACCTGGGGTGAGTCCCGGCGGCGTGCAGCGGAGGCCAGGTTAGTTCGACTGGCGCGACGAAGACGTCTTGGTTTCGGGCGGCAGAAGAACAGCGTCGATTACGTGGATCACGCCGTTGCTGCACACGATGTCGGTCTTGATCACGCTGGCGTTATTGACGCGTACTTGGCCGCCTTGCGTCTGGATCGTCACCGACTGGCCCTGCACGGTCTTGGCCGAGTCAAGTTTCACCACGTCGCGGGCCATGACCTGGCCGGGAACAACGTGGTAGGTCAACACGGCCGTCAGAGCTTTCTTGTCGGCCAGCAGCGCCTTGAGTTTCGCTTCGGGAATGGCGGCGAAGGCTTCGTCGGTGGGGGCGAACACGGTGAAAGGTCCTTCGCCTTGAAGCGTATCGGTCAGTCCCGCCGCCTGGACCGCCTTGACCAGCGTCTTGAACTGACCGGCGGCCACGGCGGTTTCCACCACGTCGTTCTCGGCGGACTTCTCGGCCGCAGTAGGATTGGTCGCCAGGCGACCGAGAAGCAACAGACCGCCCATAACGCTTGCCACAATCAACGTACGTGTCATCGATCATCTCTCCCAAAAAAAGAAACAGAAATCACAACTTCCCTGACCGAGCCGGTACGCGGCTCGGTGAAACTCGTTGCCCCTGCGAGATCGCTCTCGCAGACTCCTACCGCGACGTCCGCATCGCGGGATACGTGGGGTTGACCGCCCCGAAACTGGTTCCCGCCAGCACCAGGCCGGCCAGCCCCACCAGGGTGTACACCATGCGGCTTAACAGGGCGTCCTGACCGCCAAACAGGGCGGCCACCAAATCAAACTGAGCAATTCCCACCAGGCCCCAGTTCGCGGCGCCAACCACCACCAGCACCAAGGCGATCCAATACAGCGTTCGCATACGTCTTGTCCTTTTCCTAATGGAGATCTGAAAACGTTCAAACCGTTCACATTATTTAGGTGCTTTTTTCGCAAGTCAAGCCCTGCGGAAATATTTTTTCTCATGGTCTGGAAAAATCATCCGAAACGACCAAAATAGATTATGACTTGCCCGTATGTGGCTCCGCCCTGCGGACCGCGCCGTCTGCTTACGCGAGGAAGGTTTGATGCCGGCAAAGGCCCACGCGCAGTACATCAGCACCGCTCAGGCGGCCGAGGCCCTGGGGGTCAGCGTCAGCACCGTGAAGCGTTGGGTGGACGAAGGCGTGCTCCCAGCGCATCGCACCGCGGGAGGCCATCGCAAGTTGCTGCGGGCCGAGGTGCTAGCGCTGGCGCGGCAGAGTGACCTACCGCGCCAGGACCTGGCGAGGTTGATCTTGCCGTCCGAGAAGCCGCAGCCGAAAGACTTGGAGTCGCTTCCCGAGGTGTTATCGGCGGCGCTGCTTCGAGGAGACGCCGCGGACGTGCGAGCTTTGATCCACCAGGCCTATCGATCCGGCGCGCCGGTGGAACTACTTGCCGATCGCGTGATTGCCCCGGTCATGGCGGCCGTGGGACACGCGTGGGAGCGGGGGCGCATCGACGTGTGGCATGAGCACCGCGCGACCCAACTCTGCGCCGCCGCGATCCATGAACTGCTTCCGGAGCTGGAAGCCCGAGCCGAACGCGGCCGGCCGGTCGCCGTGGGTGGAGCGCCCGAAGGCGACCCGTATCAACTGCCGTCGCTGTTAGCGCAGTTGGTGTTGTTGGACGCCGGTTGGGAGCCAGTCAACCTGGGACCCAACACGCCCTTTGGCAGCTTCGTCCTAGCGCTGGAGGAACTGCGCCCGCGGTTGGTTTGGGTATCGGCTTCCTGGCTGCGCGATGCGGCCAGCTTTACCGCCGAGTACCAAAAGTTTTATCGTGTGGCCGAGCGCGCCGGCGTGGCGGTTGCGGTGGGCGGGCAAGCCTTGAGCGAGCCGCTGCGGTCCCAAATGCTCTACACCACTTACGGAGACGGTTTGAGTCACCTGGCGGCGCTGGCCCGTACGCTTCATCCCCGGCCTGGTCCTCCGCAACGCGGTCGACCCCGTAAACAGGAATAGCCGCCGCCTCGGCACAAAGCAAATGGAAAAAGTTCCTGTCGTGTTGCATTCCTTGGATGCTGAGACTGACAGGAGGACGGCGAGACCGTCCGGAACACGCACGACAAAAACATCGTGCGGCGTCGTATACGGCGTGCGGAGAATTGGGAAGCCTCTGGCCGACCGGTGCGGCGGATAACCGAGGCGCGAGAAAAAATGAACTCCCCTGAGGATGCTACTCCAAGATGCGATCTCGCCGAATCGAAGTTCACGACCGGATGCAACAGGGGTACGTTTACCTTTTGACCGAGCCGGCGGGCGAGAATTTCCACGTCGAATTCCAACCCGAATTAACGCCCAAGCAAATGCTCGAACTGGGCGTGTTCGGCGGCAAGTATATGACGGACTGCGCCGCCGAATTCCCGGATGACTGGTTCGAAAACGCCCGGCTCTGCCCCGAGCGGCGCACGCCGGAGTTGAACTGCTTTGGCGTGAATGCTTCCCAGCCGCTTCGCGTGTGGCGGGAGAAAGGGTGGATTTACCACGAAGACCCGCGGGGCTGGTTTCAGTGGTACTGCCGTTATTACCAAGGGCGGCGCTGCCCGGACGATGAGCGCCAGATCCGCCGGTGGCGGGCCATTCGCCGCCATCTGGCCCAAGTGGAGCAAAACTGCGGCCGCCGCGACCTCACCTGCCGGCGCAAGCAAAGACAAGCCCTGCTTCACTGGGCGTATGACGCCCGCATGATCTAGCGCTTCGTCAAAGCGTATGCAAGAGAGGGGCCGTTAGTGCGTTTTTCACGGTGGTTTGAAGCGTTCGTCCGTGTAGGTTACTCGCGGAGCGAGTGACCTACATGAAGACACGCCACGCTTGCCTCAAAAACGGTCTAGCGCATCCGGCGGCATTAACGGTTTCTGCCTTTGCCCTTGCCGGGCTTTCCACCGCCGCCGCCGCCGTTTCCTCCGCCCTTGGAGTTGATGACTTGGACCGCGTCGCTGTCGCTAAAGGCGCTGCCGTCGTGCAGTTCTCCGCGTAAGGTGGCCAGCGTGCTGCTGGTGGTCAGGCCGGTGCTGGAGGGCTTGAAGTAGGCGACCACGTCCAGCCGGCCGTCGCCGTTCACGTCCCGCAGTTCGTACTTCGGACCGTGCTTCTTGTGGGTGACCAGCGACTGCTCGCCGCCGGTGCGGCCGAAGGTCAGCGAGGCCACGTTCACCTGCGCCGCCGCGTCAAACGATTCGCTGGAAAGAATGGCCACCGCCACTTCCGAATTTTTCAAGTTGATGACGTTGGCGCTGGGGTCAAACGGCGTAATGTCGATGACCGGCGTTTCGCCTTGAGCCGCCAAAAAGACCGAAACCGTGGCGACCGTGCTGGTCCCCACGCCGTCGCTCACGCGGTAAGTGAACGAGTCGTTGCCAAAGTAATCGGTGTCGGGGTCGTAGGCCAGCGTTCCGTCGGCGGCCAGCGTCACCGTTCCGTGTTCGGGGTCGGTCAGAAGCTGGACTGTCAGCGCGTCGCCGTCGGGGTCCGCGTCGTTGGCCAGCACGTCAATCACCAGGTTGACGTCTTCGCTGCCCGTGGCCGTGTCGTTCGCCGCCGTCGGCAAATCGTTGACCGGCGCCACGGTCAACGTCACCGTGGCCAGCACCGGGGCGCCTTGCCCGTCGCTCACGGTGTAGGTGAACTGGTCGGGCCCGTGGTAATTGGCGTCGGGCGTGTAGGTGAACGAACCGTCGGCCGCCAGCGTCACCACGCCGTGCGCGGCCGGGGCGGCCAGCGTCGCCGTCAGCGCGTCGCCGTCCACGTCTGCGTCGTTCGCCAGGACGCCCGGAGCGGCCACGGTCAGCGCTGTGTCTTCGTCCAGCGTGTAGGCGTCATCGCCGGGCGCGGGCGCGTCGTTGATGGGAAGCACGGTCAACGACACCACGCCCACGTTCGATTCCAACCCGCCGTTGTCGCGCACTTGGAACGTGAACGAATCGGGGCCGTGGTAGTCGGGATCGGGCGTATAGGTGAAGATGGCGCCCGTTAATTCGATCGCGCCATGCGCCGGAAGATCGACGATCCAGAAATCCACCGTGCTGCCGTCAATATCGTTGTACTCCAGGTTGCGTACCAACACGGTGTCTTCGTCCAGCGTGTCGGGGAAGCTGATCGCCCGCGGCGCGTCGTTGACCGGGCGGACGGCGATATAGATTGAGGCCATATTCGAAACCGCCACGCCGTCGCTGGCTTGGAACCGGAACGAGACAACGCCGTTGAAGTTCGCGGGCGGCTGATAGGTGAAGTTTCCGTCCGCCTGGAAGTCGAGCGAGCCTACGCTCGGGCCGCTGTCGGGAACCAGCGTGTAGGTCAGCGCGTCGCCGTCCACGTCGGTCCCCTGCACGGTGTTGGTGAAGACCGTGTCTTCGTCCATCCCGTACTGGAAGCCGTGGGCCACGGGAGCGTCGTTCACGGGCGTGACCGTGATTTGCACGGTGGCCGTGTTCGACACCGCGGCGCCATCGGTCGCGCGGAAGGTGAAGAACACGTTGCCCGTGAAGTTCGACGCTGGCCGATAGGTATACGAGCCGTTGGAATTCAACACCAGCACGCCCTGCGCCGGCCCGGTGATTTGCTCATAGGTCAGCGCGTCGCCGTCCAGGTCGGTCGCTTCCAGTTGGCCCAGAAGCGAGGTGTCTTCGGGCGTGGAAACATCAACATTCGTGGCCACCGGAGCGTCGTTCACGGGCGTGACCGTGAGTTGCACCGTGGCCGTGTTGGAATAGCTGTGGCCGTCATACGCGCGGTAGGTGAACGAGTCGCCGCCCGCGTAATTGGCCGCGGGCGTGTAGGTGAAGGCGCCGCCGTTCAAGACCACGCCGCCGTGGCTTGGTCCCGCGACCACTTCAAACGTGAGCGGCTGGTTGTCGGGATCGGTTGCGATCAAGGCGCCGGTCACGGCGGTGTCTTCCGCCGTGGCGGCCGTTACGTCTTCGGCCACCGGCGGGTCATCGGTCCCCGAGATGGTGATCGTGGCCCGCGCCTGGGCGACCCCGCCGTTGCCGTCGTCGGCTTCATAGACAAACGAGTCGGCCCCGACGTAATCCGCGGCGGGCGTATAGGTGAACGAGCCGTCGGCCTGGAGCGAGAGCGTCCCGTGTTCCGGGTCTTGAATCAGCCGCGCGGTCAGCGTCTGGCCGTTGGGGTCGGTATCGTTCCAAAGCACGCCGCCGAGATTGTTGCCTCCTCCCGGCGCCGCGGGAATCACCAGCGCTTGGTCCTCCAACGTCGGGTAGAAATCGTCGCGGGCCACGGGCTGGTCGTCGTCGATGATCGTCACCCGCGCCGAATCGTCTGCCAGCAAGGCGCCAACGAGGTTGGAAAGGTTGACCAGGAAGTCCTCGTCCGCCTCGCCTTGCACATCGCCGGCCACAACGACGTTGATGGTCTTTTGCGTTTCGCCGGGATCGAACGTGAGCCGGCCCGTGGCGGGAAGGTAGTCGCCGACAGTGGTCACGCCGGCGACCGCCGTGCCGTTGGCGGTGGCGTAATCGACGGTGACCGGCCGCCCCGTGGGCTCCGAGAGCGTCACGGTGAGCGCCACTTGCTGCGTGCCGCTATGCCCCTCGATCACTTGCGCGTCGGTAATGCGCAGCTCGGTGGTGGTGGGGTCGTCGTCGATAATGGTGGCCGTGCTGTAGATATCGTCGCTGGTGGCGCCGTTCAACGCCGCCAGGCGGAGCAAGAACCGCTCGTCCCCTTCGTCCAGCGTGTCGCCCAGCACGTCCACCGTGACTTGCTTCTCGGTCTCGCCGGGAGCAAAGTTCACGCTGCTGGCTACGTGGACGTAGTCGGCGCCGGGTGTGGCGTCGGAAACGAAGGTTTCCCAGTAAATCAGAATGTTCTCGGAACTGGGGTGCGACAGCGTCATGGTAAAGACCGCGGGCGTACTGCCGCTGTCGCCTTCCACCACGGTCGGATCGCTCACGGTGAGTTCAGGGACCGCATCGTCGTTCGTGATCGTTCCCTTCCCTTGGCCATCCAGCAGCACCGCGCCGCTGACCGGCGCCAGGTTTACAAAGAACGTCTCGTCGCGCTCCCAGACGTTGTCGCCCCACACGGGAATCGTCACTTCGCTGATCGTCTGATCGGGAGCAAAAATCACTTCGCCCGGCGAACCTTCGTAGTCGCCGTCCGCGCCCTCGGTGGCCGTGCCCGGCGAGACAGTGTAGTTGACGCGCAGCTCCACGGGGTGCGGCTGCGACAACCGCACCGTAAGCCGGGCCGTGGTTTGGCCGAAGTCGCCTTCCGCCACGGTCACGTCGTCGATGGTGATTTTCGTATCGTCGTTCAGGATCGTGGCGGTGACGGGGTCGCCTATCACCGTCGCGCCTTGACCGTTGAACAGGCGGAGGTGGAAAGTTTCATCTACTTCGGCGGCGGTGTCGCCCAGGATGGGAACCGCCACCGTCAACTCCTGCTCGCCCGGCTGGAAGGTGAGCGTTCCCATCGTCGGGTCGTAATCCTGGCCGTTCGCGGTGACGTCCTGGGTTTGGTAGTCGACCGAAATCGGCGCCGTGGCGGGCGTGCTCAACCGCACCGTGAACACGGCGTCGGTGGTTCCCGCGTCGCCTTCGACCACCGTGATATTGCTGGCCGACACCGTGTACTCGTCGTCGTCAAGGATTGTTCCCACCGCCCGGCCGTCCGAGAAAATCACGTCGGGCGTCAGGGTCCACATCTCGGCGCCCAAAGAGTCATCGCCGGCGCGGAAGAAAAGCTGGTCGCCAATCACGCGCAGGCTATAGTTGGCGTTGGGGCTGCCTGAATCGCGATCGAGCACCGGAATCAAGTGGCGGCCGTCAAACCGCTTGAGCGTGATTTGTCCTTGGTCGTCCTGGTGGCTGAAGTACAAATCGTTGTTGAACACCGCATAGGCGCCCTTGCCGGCGAAGTAGGGCGTTTCGCTCAGCACCGGCCGGGCTACTTGACCGTCGTACTTCCAGAACTCGCGCACCCGATCGCCGTTCTCGTCAAACCGATCGTGGGCGATGAAGTAGAGGGCGCCGTTGTACGCGACCAGGTTCTCCGGCGTGCCGCTGCCGTCGAACGGACGAATATCGGCGGCCAGAGAAACGGTCTGGCCGTCAAACTGAAACAGCTCCCGCCCCACGTACTGCCCCGAACTGTTGAAGCCCGTGGCGGTAAAGTACAGGATGCCGTTCATCTCGGTGAACAGCGCCGCCTGCGAGCCAGCGGAGCCGGGCCAAATGTCGTACTGTTTCAACGTCGAGCCGTTGTAGGTCCACATCTCGATGTTGTCCAGGCTGTTCCGGGCGCGGAACACCAGCAAGTCGTTGTACACCGTCAGCCAGCCCGGTTCGTCGCTGCCTTGGCTGTACAAGTTCCCCACTTGGACCGCGGTATGGTCGGCGCGCAGCTTGAACAGGTCGCGGTGGCCGTTGAAGTTGTAGTTCGTCGCGAAGTACAACTCGTTCTTGTAAACCGTCAATTCGGTCTGGCGGGAGTCGATGAACTGCGGCTTGATAAAGTCGGTGACGCGCGTGGCGGTGGTCCCGTCGAACCGCCAGATCTCGCCGCTGGCGTCAGACGTGTAGGCCGAGAAGTAGAGCGCGTTGTTCCAGACCGTCAGATAACCAGGCGAGGAGCTGGGGGCGCCAAGATAAATGTCGGCCGCCAGCGAGACGGTTTCGCCGTCGTACTTCCACAACTCGCGGCCGTGCGCGGCGTCTTCGGCCACAAAGTACACCGCGCCGTTAAACTCGATAAACTCGTTGGGGTTCGAACTGCCCGCGCCGATGTTGGGAGCGTCGATCTGGTCTAAGGTTCCCGCGGCGGGGTTCGACAAGTCGAGCAAGAACTGCTCGTCCAACTCATCGAACGGGTCGCCCACAATCGGCACGGAGATCGTTTGCTCGGTGACGCCAGCAGGGAACGCGACGCTGCCGATGCTGCCAAAGTAATCCTCTTCGGCGGTGGTCGTGCCGTCGGTGATCACGTAATTGAGGACCGTGTCCACGTCCGGCCGCGGCTCGGAAAGCTGCACCGTGAACTCCATGTTCGCCGTGCCGAAGTCTCCTTCCACCAGCGAGGCGTCGCTGACGCTGGCCGTGACCGCCAACAGCGCCCGGTCCTCCAAACGCTCCAAGTTCAGCGCCAGCCGGCGTGCGAACCACGAAGTTCGAGAACGAGAAAGTGCGCCACGAACCCGCGACCGAGAGAACACGCGCGCCATCCACCACCTCCCGAAGTGCTATGAGGTTCAATGCGCCGCGATCGGAACCGATCGACGTTGGCTGCCCGGCGCACGAAAAGAGCGGTGGGTCTAAGAAAAGACATTCGACCCGAATCAAGGCCGCTTCGCGCGCCCTACGTTAATCCCCGGATCGCTGCTTAGCAATGGCTTGAATTGAACGCGATGGATGGATTCTGTCAACCTTGCCTTAGAGGAGATGAGCTCAGTCGTTAGAGGGGGGGCGCCTGCGGTTTCGCGCCCCCGATTTGCAAGAATGGAGGTCACTTGCGGAGCAGGAGCAAGTGAACTCCATGCAAGACCTCGCTTACGCTACGATCTCGCGCAGCACTTCTCCGGCCACATCCGTCAGCCGGAAATCGCGCCCGGCGTAGCGATACGTCAGGCGCTCATGGTCGAAGCCCAACAGGTGCAAGATGGTGGCGTGCAGGTCGTGAACGCTGGTCGGCTTTTCGACCGCCTGAAAGCCGAACTCGTCGGTAGCGCCGTACACGGTCCCGCCCTTTACGCCGCCGCCGGCCAGCCACACGCTAAAGCCGTAATGGTTGTGGTCGCGGCCGAGCTTGGATTTGCCGTCGCCGCCCAACTCCACCGAGGGCGTGCGGCCGAACTCGCCGCCCCAGATCACCAGCGTGTCGTTGAGCATCCCGCGCTGCTTCAAGTCGGTCAGCAAGGCCGCAATCGGGCGGTCCAACTCGGCGGCCAGGCGGCGGTGGTTGCCTTCGATGTTGTCGTGGTTGTCCCACGGCTGGCCGGCCCCGTGCCAAAGTTGGACGTATCGCACGCCGCGCTCCAGAAGCCGCCGGGCGATCAGCGTTTGCCGGCCATGTACTCCAGAACCGTATAGCTCTTGCGTGGCTTGCGTCTCGCGCGAAAGATCGAACGCCTCGGCTGCTTCGGTCTGCATGCGGAACGCCAACTCGAACGTCTGGATGCGGGCCTCCAGCCGCGGATCGAGCCGCGCCGCGCGATGTTCGGCGTTGAGCGCTTCCAGCAAATCCAACTGCCGCCGCTGCGTGGCGGTGGTGGCGTGCGGGTGGGTGATGTTCTCGATCAGCTTCGACAGTTCCCGATGCTGCGAGTCGATAAACGCGCCCTGGAACACGCCCGGCAGGAATGCCGACTGCCAGTTTTCGGCGTCCTTGATCGGGTAGCCGCCGGGGCACATGGCGATAAAGCCGGGCAGGTTCTGGTTCTCGGTCCCCAAGCCGTACAGCACCCAAGCGCCGACGCTGGGGCGCGGCTGCACCGAGTCGCCGCAGTTCATCAGCATCAGCGACGGCTCGTGGTTGGGCACTTGGGCGTACATCGAACGCACCACGGCGATGTCGTCGATATGCGCCGCCGTTTGGGAAAAAATCTCGCTGACCTCGATTCCGCTCTGGCCGTATTTCTGAAACTTGAAGGGCGAAGGGAACGCCGCGCCGGTCTTGCGCTCGGTGCGGAGCGTTTCGGGAAGCGGTTGCCCCGCGTGCTTGGCCAACGCCGGCTTGGGGTCGAACGTATCGACGTGCGACGGCCCGCCGTTCAGGAAGAAGTGGATCACCCGCTTCGCCTTGCCGGGAAAGTGCGGCGCGCGAGGCGCCAAGGGGCCGGCGCCGTCGGCCGCGGCCAACTCGCCCGCGTCGGCGAACAATCCCGCCAGGCCCAGCGCGCCCAGCCCCATGCCGCTGCGCGTCAATAGTTCCCGGCGACTCAACTGCGATGCGTGGAAGTGAGGGTGCATAAGAGACGTCAGGCGTTGGAGTTCATATCGGTCACCCGCGGGAGCGAATGATTAACCGCTGGTGTAACTCGATTTTCGCTCGTTCGCAACCTCTTGGCGGCGCGCGGCGTTGCAGGAGTTTACAAAACGCGGCCCGATTGCGCCCCGGTTGAATCGCATATCCCGCCACAACCAACACGTTGCGGCCTGCAGAACCAGGGAATGTGGGGCAACAGCTAACCCCGGCTTCTCGACTTTCGGGGGGGTGCGAATCTATCCGAAAGGCTAGTTCGGGGGGCTGGCAAACCCCATCCTGATTATCTATACTAACCGTTCCTTGTTTCTCTTCTCTTTTCTCTTGTTACTTATTAGAGGATGTGATGATGCGCCACGATGGTCGGAAGCCGAGCGGTTTCACTTTGGTTGAATTATTAGTGGTGATCGCCATTATTGGCATTCTCGTCGCCTTGCTGCTGCCGGCGGTCCAAGCAGCGCGGGAGGCCGCCCGACGCAGCCAATGCACCAACAACATGAAGCAGTTGGGACTCGCGATTCACAATTACCACGACACCTTCAAACGGTTTCCCTCGGGTTATGTCCGCCGAAGCGGCGACAACGACGGCTGGGGCTGGGGCGCGTTTTCGCTCCCCTTTATGGAACAGCAGAACATCTATGACAAGCTGGGGATTGGCTTGGGCGCCAAGGTTCCCGATAGCGCTACCGTCGACACGAAGACGGTCATCGACGCTTTTATTTGTCCTTCCGACGCCAGCGGCACGCTCAATAACGACCGCGGCGGCCACGCCAAGTCCAACTACCAGGGCTTGTATGGCAACTCAAACAGCCCCGATCCGAACACCGGCGCGGGCAACGGCCTGTTTTTCGTCAACAGCAATCTGGGGTTCTCCAGCATTACGGACGGGACCAGCAGCACGTTTGCCGTGGGAGAGGTCGCCTGGGACGGGAAAACCACCGGGTGCGTGCGCGGCGGCGGCGTCTGGATCGGCTATTGGGCGGACGGCAAATACGGCGGCTGCTTTTTTATTGGGAACAGCACCCCCAACTACCGGATTAACGGCACGGAGAAGCATGCCTTTAGCAGTCGCCATCCCGGCGGCGCCAATTTCGCCCTGGCCGACGCCTCGGTGCGGTTTGTCAGCCAAACGATCAACGGCACGACGTTCGCAAACTTAGCCCAGCGCAACGACGGGAACACCGTCAGCGACTTCTAACGCGGCCCACGTTCAACCGCGCCGCGCCGGGCGTTATTGAAGGACCCGCGCGGTAGTTCCCCGGGCGTGGCGGAAGTCGCCAGACTTTCGCTACGAGCACCGGAAAAGCCCGAACGCTTGCGAGTTCCGCTCCGAACACGTGATGATTTTCGGGGCTTTGGAAGCTTGCGCGAAGTCGCTCAACTTCGAGCGAATCGATGATCGTCCCGAACCCCGGCCCGGCCGCGATGACGCGCAACCGCCGATTGCGGCCTCGGGAGTTTCCCCGCTAACGAAGATTATTGTTCCGTAGAGGCTCTATGATCATCCGTCTTGACCGCGCGGTCGCGTGGACGACCGCGTTTCTCGCCTTGGTGTTCATCGGGGGATGTGGGGGCGGAGACCTCGCCCAGGTCAGCGGCACGGTGACGCTGGATGGGCAACCCCTGGAGGGAGCCCAAGTCAGCTTCTGGCCCCTGGATGCGGAAGCCGGAAGCGATCGTCCTTCGGCGGGGGTGACCGATGGCAGCGGCCAATACCGCCTGATGTACACGGCGGAGGAACCGGGCGTGCTTCCGGGACGGCATAAGGTTGAAATCAGCACGGCCAGCGGCGGCGAAGAAGGCCCGAAGGCCGAACGCCTTCCGCCACGGTACAATACCAACACGGAATTGACCGCCGAGGTGACGAGCGGAAGAAACACCTTGGATTTTGAATTGACGTCTCAATAGCCCCATGAACCTCCGCACGGCGACGGAGCACCGCGATCCCAAACCCACCCCCGGCGACCCGCCGGTTTCCGCTCGCCTCGCTCGGGCGTTGCTCACCGGCTGGCGGCCCTTGGCGGCGGTGCTCGGGGCGGCCCTGGTGGCGCGGGTCGTGTACTTCTTCCTGTATCACGCTTCGCCGCTGAACGGTTATTACGTTCTCGACCACCAATACTACCTGGAGTGGGCGCGGCGAATCGCCGCGGGCGACCTGGTTGGCGGCGCGGTGTTTGAGCAAGGGCCGTTGTATCCCTATCTTCTCGCCGCCGCATTCCGCGCGGTGGGCGAGCGGATGCCCCTGGTCCTGGCCGTGCAAATGGCCGCCGGCCTGGGGATGACGTGGCTGGCTTACCTGTCGGCCCGCCGCCTGTTCAGCCCTGCCGCCAGCCTCGGGGGAGGCTTGTTGGTGGCGGTGTACGGGCCTCTGGTGTTCTACGAGTGCCTGGCGATGAAGTCGTTTCTCTCGCCGGTGCTCACGGTCGTCGCGCTCTATGCGGGATTGCGCTGGGCCGATGGTGGGCGCCTTGGTTGGCTGGCCGTTCAAGGCGGGGCGATCGGGTTGGCCTGCCTGGAGCGCGAAAGCCATGTCTTGTTGTGGGTCCCCGCGGCGATATGGGTAGGGAGCCAAGCCGCGGCGCAAGACCGCCCCTGGGCCTGGCGGTGGGGGCGGCTAGGCGTCTTGACGGCCGCAATGGTCGCCTGCCTGATTCCCACCGCGCTGCGAAACTATCGGGTCGGCGGGGAACTTGTGGTCGTCACCGCCGGCGGCGGCGAAGTCTTTTACATGGCCCACGGTCCCCACGCGAACGGCTACTACCGCGCGCCCGATTTTGTCAAGCCGAACCCGTTTGTGGAGCACGAAGACTTCCGGCGCGAGGCCGAGCGCCGCGCCGGCCGCGAGCTGACGCGCGGCGAGTCTTCCCGGTTCTGGTTTCGCGCGGCGCTGCGCCATGCGGCCGCTCATCCGGCCGGCACCCTGGCGCTGACGGCCAAGAAGGCGGTCATCCTCCTCAACGATTTCGAGGTGAACGACAGCGAGAACTATCGTGTCGCGCGGCGCGTCGTGGGAATCCTGAGGTGGCTTCCTTCTTTCGGCTGGATCAGCGGCTTGGGACTGATCGGCGCGGCTGTCTGTTGGCGCCAAGGGCGCCGGCATCAGTTGTTGCTGGGGCTTGTCGCCGCGCACGTGGCGTCGGTCCTGCTGACGTATAACTTCAGCCGGTTCCGCCTTGGTCTGACGCCGTTGTGGTGCTTGTTGGCGGCCCAGGGCGCCGCGTGGTTGGTGGACGCCTGGCGGCGCGAAGATCCCGCGACGCGCCGGCGGGCGACCGGGTACGCGGTGATCGCCGTCTTGGTTACCGTCCTCGCGTTTCTGCCGCCGCCTGGCTCGGCGGAAATGACTTACGCCCTGGACGACGAACTCTTGCTGGGGCGGCTTGCATGCCGCGCGGGCGACTTCGACTTCGCCGAAATGCAATACCAACACGCTCTCTTGCTGATGCGCCAGCACGAGGAGCAATTCCCCGATTCCCGCGGCAATCAAGAGGCGCTGCTCGCCGCGCGCGTGGCAGAGGATCTTCTGCGGCACGGACAGCCCCGTCGCGCCATCCCCTACTATCGCCACGCCCTGCAGTTGCCCAATCGGGACCCGGAAAGAGAAATCCTGCTCCGCCGTTGGGTCAGCGTGCTGCGCACGTTCTGGCGCCGCGCCGCGCGGTTCGAGGAGCTGCCCGACCCGCAACGAGAGTTGCGGGACGTGGTGGCTGAGCTTCAACAGCTCAATCCTGGGGAGCCGGCTTACTGGGCCATCGCCGCCCAATGGGCAAGCGACGAGGCGGAGGTCCGCCGCCTTCGTCGCGGGTTGGCCGAGGCCTGCCCGGCCGGGGCCGACACAGCGCCCGAGAAGTCGGCCTGGTGTTGGATGGGGCAAGCGTTCCTGGCCCGCGCGCAGGGCGCTCCGGAAGAAACGCGGCGTTGCGCCCAACAGGCCCTGGAGCTGTGGCCAGAGCACCCTTGGCGGACCGAGATCTTGGAGCTTGTGTCTCCTTAACGCGCGGTCTTTAGCGGATTCTGAGGCCGCGGCAACTTCCAATCACGGCGGCAAGGCGGAGCGTGGGAGCAAGGAATGTAGGTCAGTCGATAAACATAAACTCGTTGGTCGAGAGCAACACTTGGGCGAGTTGCTCCCAAGGGTCGAGCCGGGCGACGGCGGGGCCGGTGAAGTCTTGTTGCGAACTCCAGGCCGGCTCCGAGGAAGTGGTTGGGGTAATCGTCGCTTCCCAGGTGAATTGATCGTTGTTCAGCGTGCCGCCAATGTCTAGCGCCAAGTCCAGGGTGTCGCCGGGCTGGACTTCCACGGCGTCTGCGTGCAAGTCGGCGCGGTTGTTGTGAACGGTGGCCGAGGCCAATAGCCCGTGGCGGCTGCTAATCACGCGGCCGCGCACGCCGTCGCCCGCGGCGGTGTCGTGAACCAGGGTCGAGCGAAGGTTCACGGTCATCGCCCGCGGCGCGGTCCAGCGGCGCACGGCGGCGTGCTGCGCGTCGTTGCCGGCGTGGCCGCCGGTGGCGGTCAGTTGCACCCAGCCCAACTTGCCGTCGGGCCAGGAGGGGCCGCCCTGCCAGGCGGCGCCCGTAAAGTGCGGCAGCTTCTCAAAGCCGGTGGTCCGCTGGGCCGATTCATCGTAGCCGCCAAAACCATACTGCCAGTCGCCCGCCCGCGGCGAGACGGCCTGAGGGTCGTCCTCTGTCGCCTGCACCAGCGCCAGCGCGGCCTCCACCTGCTCTGGCGTGGCGGGCCGCTGAAACACCAGGCGGATCATCTGGCGAATGCGCTCTTCGGCCGGCAAGTCGGCGGGAATACGGCGGGCGAGCGCTCGCGCGCGGCCCACCGGCAGGTCGTGGTTCAAGAAGAACAGCGCTTGTTGCGGAACGGTGGTGTCGCTCCGCTCGGCGATGTGCAGGTCCGGGTTGGCGAAGTCGAACACGCGGAGCGTGCTGGGCAGAAATTGCCGGTCGATCAGCCCATACAGCGTCCGCCGCCGGAACGAGGGAGCGAACAAGCCCGCCGCCTTGCCGCCGGTGCGCAAGTCAAGTTCGCCCGTGACCGAGAGCATCGTGTCGCGCAATTCCTCGAATGTCAGCTTGCGCTGGTTCATGCGCCACAGCAGGCGGTTCGCAGGATCGACTAATTGCGGATTAGTGGAAGGCCGAACCTCACGCGGGCTCCTAGCCGGCGGCAAACTGCCGCTGGAGGGCGCCGGCTCGCCAAGATTCTGCGACTGCGGCTGAATCGACGCTTGCCGGTATGTCTCGGACAACATAATCCTTCGATGTAGCGGTTTTAATCGCCAGCCGTCTTCGATAAACCGCGTGGTGAGCCAGTCCAGCAGGTCGGGATGGCTGGGCGGCTCGGACCGGACGCCGAAGTCGCTGGGCGTGGTGACCAGACCGGCGCCGAAGTGATGCAGCCAGACGCGGTTGACCGCCACGCGGGCGGTGAGCGGGTTGCTGGGGTCGATAATCGCCTGGGCCAACTCCAATCGGCCGCTGCCCTGCTCGAACGGCTTACGGTCGGGGCCGGCCAGCAGTTCCAAGAACTGCCGCGGCGCCACTTCGCCCAGGCTGGACGCCCGGCCCCGCTTCAGTACGCGGACGGGTGTCGTGGGAAGGCGGTCCACCAGGATCACGGCCTGGGGCGGCGCCGCGGGCGAATCGATCAGCCAGCGGTCTACCTCGCCTTGCAGCTTCCATAGCTCGGTGCAGGCGCCGGAGTCGAAGTACGATTCGATGTTCACGATTGGCTCGTCGGGAACTTCACACGGCGCCGCGGGACCGTAGAGCACTTGCCGCAGCGCTTCCGCGTCGGCGTCGGCCAGGGCGGTGGGCGCGGGAAGCTGCTTCTGGGCCGCCTCTTGAAGCGCGGCTTGCCATTGGCGATCGACTTCCGCGAACAGTTCGCCGTACCGCTGGGCGACCTCTTGCGGCGACTGCGGCGGCTGCGCGAACTTCTTTGCCACCCACGGATGCACCGTCCCCGGCGGAAGCGCCGCCAGCGCCGCCGTGACTTCCGCCCATAAGCCACTGCTGTTTTGCCCAGCCGTGTTCGGCTCCGGTGTAGCACTGCTGGGCAAGCCAGCAGTGGCACAGGTTGCGTAAGCAAACCACGGGACGAAGATCGGGTTGCGTTCGGTTTCGGCCCGCGCCAGGAAACTTCGCCACCGCCGGACGAAGGACGGCAGGATGTCGCCTTTCTCCAAGATTTGGTCGAAGCCCTCTTCGGGATACTTGTGCAGTTCGCGCTGGGCCAGCAGGTACTCGGCCAGCCGGCCGCGTACGCGTGCGGCGGTTTCCGCGCGGCGCTGGGCCAGCGTGTCGGCCAGCTTTTGTTGGCGCTTGTGCAGTTCTTCTTCAAAGGCGCGGGCGGCGTCGTCGCGCGTGGCTGGCTCGGCCAGCGCCGCTTGCTTTTCGACGCAGTTCTTGAACACGCCGTAGAGCGAGTAGTAGTCGCGCGTGGGGATCGGATCGTACTTGTGATCGTGGCACCGCGCACAAGTGACGGTCAGCCCCATGGCGCCGCGGGTGACTACATCAATGCGGTCGTCGATTATGTCGTGCGTCACGCCCAAAAACCGCCGCCCCAGCGTCAAGAAGCCCATTGCCGCCAGGTGCTCGGGTTGGTCGGGCGCCGCCTGGTCGGCCGCGATTTGCAGCAGCAGGAAGCGGTCGTAGGGAAGGTCGTCGTTCAGAGCCTGGACCACCCAGTCGCGATAGCTCCAGGCATGGATCCAGAAGCGATGCTCCCGCGCGTAGACGTAGCCCTTGGTGTCGGAGTAGCGCGCCACGTCCAGCCAATGCCGTCCCCACTGCTCTCCGTAGTGCGGCGACTCCAACAGCCGGTCAATCAACCGTTCGTAAGCTTGCGGGTCTTCGTTGTTGACAAACGCTTCAACCTCTTCCGGCGTGGGCGGCAGGCCGGTCAGATCGAACGTGGCCCGGCGGATGAGCGTGCGGCGGTCGGCCGGCGGAGACGGCGCCAGTCCCGCTACGGCCAGTCGGCTGCGCACGAAGGCGTCAATCGGATTGCCGCCCGGCGCGGAAGCCGCAGGATCGACGGGAACCGGCGGATCGCGCACCGGCTGAAAGGCCCAATGCGTGCGGGCCAGGTCAGACCCTAGCGCGGGTAGAGGCTCCGAGCCGGGCCACGGAGCGCCCAGTTCCACCCATCGCTGCAGCGCGGAGATTTGCTCTTCGCTGAGTTTCGACTTGGGCGGCATCGCCAGGTCGTCGCTGTGGCGCACGGCCGCAATCAAGAGGCTCTCTTCCGGCTTGCCCGGCGTGACAGCCACGCCCCGGTCGCCGCCGCGGAGGAGCGCCTCGCGGGAATCCACCCGCAAGCTCCCTTCTTGCTTCTGGGCGCCGTGGCACTTCTGGCAACTTTCCACCAGCACGGGCCGCACTTGCCGCTCGAACAACTCCCGCGCCGCCTCGTCGTTCTCTTCGGCCGCGGCGCCAAGCGCGAACGCTCCCCAGGCGAACAGGAATCCAAGGCCAAGCGAAAGGCGGCGCTGCATGGGGTTCCCCAAGTCAAGTCAAGGTGTGCCAGGCCGATCCATCTCCCACGGTCGTATGGGGCAAAGCCTAGCGCATTTTCCACGAGGGTGTGACGGATTCCTCAGTGTAGGTTACTCGCTCCAGCGAGTGACCTACATAAAAATCCGTCACGCCTCCCTGAAATGCGCTTTAGACTAACTTTTTGAGCCGGGCGGGTCTACCATCTGGCGTGTGCGGCAAGGTTTCAGGGCGAGCCCGCAGTAGCGCGGCGCCCGTGGACGACTCGTTTGAACTCACGGCAGGTCGCCGAGCAGCACCACGGGGAAACCGGTCGCCGCCTTCGCAAGATGAACATCGGCGGTCACGACCTCGCATTGCTCTTGTTCGGCGAGTGCGAGATACAGGCAGTCGTAGACCCCAATGCGGATTTGCGAAGAGATGTCGACGGCCCGCGGGAGCAGCGGCTGGTAGGGATGCAATGCGGGACCGGCGCCGAGAATGGCGAACAAGTACTTTGCGGCCTGACCGGGCTGGATGATTTTCTGTCGCTCCGCGCGGGTCAGTACGTGGGCGCACTCGACGGGAAAGACATCCGGCGCGAGCAGTTCATGCGTCTCCTCCTGAAAGGCGCCGCGCAGCGCATCGGCCTTCGGAGAATCCGGCTCGGGCAGGACCCACTTCAACGCCACGTTCGTATCGAGGACGTACTTCATTCCTCGCGAACTTCACGAACTAAATTGACCGCCACGTTCAGCGTGCCGTGCTTCGTTCGCAACTCTTCCCGCAGTTGACGCGCGGTCTCCAGGGCCTTTTGCCGCAGGTCCGGATCGATGGGGGTTCCTTCCGCCAGACTCTTGCAGATAATTTCCAAATCGGAAAGGGAAGTGTCGGTACTCATACTAGAATTGTCGGGAGGAACAACGACGAAGTCAACGCAAGTCACCTGGCACGGGCTTTTTCTTTTGCTCGCTCGCAGGCGAGCGGCCGGCGTCAGCCAGCTGATGGCGCGGCCTTTATCGCCCGCGCTCGCCGTTAGCTCCACCGCGCGAAGAGAGCGGAGTCCACCGGCGGCGCAATCAGGGGGCTGACGCCCTCCGCTCGCCTTTGGCTCGCGTTGTCTTTCGCTCGCCAAAATCCTGAATGGAAACCCGACGCGCGAGCGAGGGAGCGTCACCGAAAGATCCCTCACTCACGCGTCGGGTCTCTTGGACGAGGCTTCTTCAACGTGTAGCGCATCTTGTATTCCCACCAGCCGTCGTCTTTGGGCTGGGTGAACTTCATGGTCACGCCGGGCGGGAGGAAGGTGAGCATCAGCCCACGGATTCCTTCTTGAACCGCTTCCCAATCCAGCGGCGTCTGTTTGATCTTGGGCATGGGATGGCTGCGATCGGTCAGCTCGAGTTGCAGCTTCACGTTCCCCCCAAAGATGCGCACCGACGCGGCGGAGAGCCGTGGATCGCGCATGGGCGGCGGCTCATAAAGGATCAAGAGCGTTCCGTCTTCCTCCAACTCGTACGGAGGATCGGCAAACTGGATTGCCGAGGGCTTGCACCCAGCCAACGCTGCAAGCAACTTTCGCACCGCCCGCAAGATCGTGGTCAGCTTGACGCCATGCTGCTTCAACTTCTCCACCGTCAAGGGGCGGTCGCCGGGAAGGCTTTCGATCGTGCATTGCGTTTCCCAGACGACAAACTCGAACCGTTCGACCAGCGGCCGGCGGCTGTCAAAGCTGGAAGGAAGCGGCGGCGGATTCTTACGCTGCCCGACCAGGTGGTCCAGAAAGTGCTTCAGCGACTTGAACTGCTTCCAGGCCGACGCGCCTTGCTCGTCGCCGATCAGGTAGACTTGCTTGTCCGTATCCAGGCGCAAGGCGTAGTACTCGCCGGCGCCGTTCGTGCCGATGATGACGAACTCTTCCCACCACCGGGGATAAGCCGCGGCCGTGGGAGATTTCCTCTTGCGTTCCGCCAGGTTCTCCGCAATCACGCGATCCGCGGCGCCGAACACCGGCGCCAGGCTTTCTTCAACAAAGCCCATCTCGGCCAGATCGGCGGCCCGGGCTTGCATCTGTTGCCGATATTGCGGCGGCAACACGATCTTGAGCTTCGCTTCAATACGGTCCAAGTCGGCAGGTGTCATGGGAAGAGAATGCCCTGAAGCTTGCAACGTCCGAGCACAATTTCAAGTCGTTGATTGTACATCGCGTCTTCCGGCAAGCGCGAGTGCAACCCGCCTGATGGCGCACGTTCCAAGCCAATTCAATCAGGGCCGACGCCCCCGCTCGCCGTTGGCTCGCGAAAGAGCTCGAAGGGAAGATTGGCGTGGGAGCGCGGGATCTTTGGGCGTCGCTCCCTCGCTGACGCGTCGGGCTTTCCGTTGGCGATGGGGCGCCACCGCTACGCGGGACGCTGGAGCAGCTCTTTCACGATCCGGCCTTCTTGACCGTCCAGCAGCGTGCCCGCGCCGGTGGGACGAACGAAAACTAGCGAGGCTGGATCGAGGCCGAACAGGTGCAGCAGCGTGGCGTGGTAGTCGTAGTGGTTCACCACGTCGGCCACGGCGTGATGGCCAAAGTCGTCGGTGGCGCCGTGAACGTAGCCGGCCTTTATGCCGCCGCCGGCCAGCCACATGCTAAAGCCGTAGGTGTTGTGGTCGCGGCCGATGTTCTTCTCGTTCTGGATCACCGGCAAGCGGCCCATCTCGCCGCCCCAGTGGACCAGCGTGGTGTCTAGCAAGCCGCGTTGCTTGAGGTCGCGCACCAGCGCGGCCGAGGGGCGGTCGGTCTTCTGGCAGGCCTTGGGCAAGCCGTTCACAATGTTGCCGTGATGGTCCCATTCCTGGGTGCGCGTGTAGATTTGCACGAACCGCACGCCCCGCTCCACGAGCCGCCGGGCGATCAGGCAGCGGGCGCCGAAGTCCCGCGTTGGCTCCTCGTCCAGACCGTACATCGCTCGCGTGGCGGCCGACTCTTGCGAGAGGTCCAGCGCCTCTTTGGCGGCCGTTTGCATCCGCGCCGCAAGTTCATAACTGGCGATGCGGGCCGCCAGGTCGGTCTCGTGCGGATGCTCTTCCAGGTGCCGCCGGTTGAGTTGTTGCAAGTACTCCAGGTACCGCGATTGCGGCTCGCCCGAGAGCTTGGGCGGCGGGTCGAGGTTCAAAATCCGCGGCTCGCGCGGGCGGACCACGGTGCCCTGATACAGCGACGGCAAGAAACCGTTGGACCAGTTCTCGGTCCCCAGCACCGGCAACCCGCCCGGATCGGTCAGCACCACGAACGCCGGCAAGTCCTGGCTTTCGCTGCCCAGGCCGTAAGTGAGCCACGAACCCAGGCACGGCCGGCCGCCCACGTTGCGGCCGTTGTGCATGGCGTTGATCGACTGGCCGTGGTTGTTTACGCCCGTGTGCATCGAGCGGATCAAGGTAATCTCGTCGGCCACGTCGCCCAGGTGCGGCAGCAGTTCGCTTAGCTCCATGCCGCATTGGCCGCGGGGGGTGAACTTCCAGGGGCCGGAGAACAGTTTGGCGCTGGACTCGGCGGCGTTGTCGTACTTGATCTCGCCGGGGAAGTTCTCCATGTGCCGCTTGGCCAGTTCGGGCTTGGGGTCGAACATGTCCAGGTGGCTTGGCCCGCCTTGCATGAACATCGAGATCATGGCCCGGGCTTGCGGCTCGCGCGGCGGAGCTTTGGGCGCCAGGTCGAACGTGGGCTTCTCCATCGGCGGCTGCGCCGGCGCGGCCTGTGCGCCGTCGGCCTTCAACAGCCACGACAGCGCCAGCGACGCCAGACCAAAACCCTGTCCCGCCAGAAAGTGACGCCGTGAAGTACAAGCAAAGGAACGCATGGGTCAATCCACGTAAAGAAAGCGGTTGGAAGACAACAGCGACTGGCAGAACACCGCCAGCGCTTGCTCTGGCGCCGGGAGGACCGTCTTGTCGTTGTCGTTTTTGGGCTGTTGCTCAAAGTGCGTTTGCAGCTCGGTCAGAAACGCCTGGGCGTCGGCCACGTCGGCCTCGCTGGGGTCGGCGGCAAAGGCCAGCCGCCACGCGCGCCGCACTTGCTCATTCCGGTCGGCGCCGGCTTCGCGAACGACGCGCTCCGCGAACCGCTCCGACTGCCGCAGCACAAAGCTGCTGTTCATCATCAACAGCGATTGCGGGGCCACGGTGGACGACGGACGCACCTCGCAGTTGGGCGCCGTCGAGGCCACGTCGAACGGCTCCAGCATTCCCAGCGGCATCGACCGCCGCACCTGCACGTACAAGCTGCGGCGGAACCGCTCGGGGTCGTTCTCGGCCTTGGCCACCAAAATGCCGTTCCCGTCGCGCGTGGCCTTGCCGATGATGATCTGGCCCACCTCGTCAGGGTTCACGGTCGAGGGCGGGCCGAACATCGAGTATTCCCGGCTGCCGCTCACGTCGAGAATCGCATCGCGAATCGCTTCGGTCTCCAAACGCCGCACCGTCATCCGGCCTAGCCAGCGGTTCTCGGGGTCCTTCGCTTGCAAAGCGTCGATGCGGAGCGAGGTTTGTTGGTAGGCGGTCGAAAGGACCATCAGCCGGTGCAGGTCCTTCAGCCGCCAACCGCTACGCACCAGTTCATCGGCCAGCCAGTCGAGCAACGCGGGGTGCGAGGGCCGCTCGCCGATCACGCCGAAGTCCGAAGGCGTGCCCACCAGCCCGCGGCCAAAGTGGTGCATCCATACGCGGTTCACCAAGACCCGCGGAACGAGCGGATGCTGGCCGTTGACCAACTGCCGCGCGAATGCCAGCCGCCGGCCGCTAGTGGGAAGCTGCAGGTCGTCGGTCGGAATCGTGGCGCCCAACTCTCCCAGCACGCTCAGGTCGCCCGGCGGGAGTATTTCTCGCGGTTGGTTGATGTCGCCCCGGAAGAACAAATGCGTGGGGGGAATCTTGCCGGGAACTTCGGTCAGGCACGACACAAAGCTTTCGGCCGGCCGCTTGGCCTGCGCCGCGGCCTTGAGTTCTTCGTACTTCTTGTTGAACTCGTTGAGCCGCTTCGGCTCGTACAGGTACGCGCTGCCGCCGCTCACGTTCAGGCTGGGATGGTCCTTGAGCAACTGCTGCTGCTCGGGCGTGCGCTGGTCGGCCTTGGCGGCGCGGGCCTCGCGGGCGGCGGACTGTTGCTCGGCGGGGAGCTTGGCCACTTCTCTTTCAAAGATGTCGGCCACAATCTGGTCCAGTTCCGTCTTGCGCTCTTCGTCAATCGTGCGCAGCTCGGCATCCACCGCGGCGGCTTGCTCTTGCTCGGCGGTGGTCCATAGGCTCACGCGCCGGGCCGCCGGCGCCCGCCAGTTCTTCCAGTCCAAAGCCGGCTCGAACACCGCCCGCATCCGGTAATAATCGGCCTGCGAGATGGGATCATAACGATGGTTGTGGCACTGCGCACAACCGACTGTCACCCCCAACAGCGTGCTGGAGACAATCTTGATGGTCTCGGCCACCACGTCGTTGCGGGCCACGTTCTGATCCACGCCGCCGTCGCCGGTGCCGTCGGGCGCCATCCGCAAGAAGCCGGTGGCGGCCAGCCGCTCGGCGTCTTGGGGACTCAGGTTGGTATAGGGCGGACTGAGCAACTCATCGCCCGCCAGTTGTTCGATGATAAACTGGTCCAGCGGCAGGTCGGCGTTGAGCGCGCGGACCACGTAGTCCCGGTAGCGGAAGGCCCAGGGCCGCTCGCTGTCCTTTTCCGTATAGCCGTTGCTGTCGGCGTAGCCTGCCGGATCGAGCCAATGCCGCGCCCAGCGCTCGCCGTAAGCGGGCGAGGCCAAAAACTCTTCGACCAGCCGCGCGTAGGCGTCGGGCGCGGTGTCGTTCACGAACGCTTCCACGCGCTCCGGGGAAGGCGGCAGCCCCAACAGATCGAACGAGAGCCGCCGCGCCAGCGCGCGGCGATCCACCGGCTGCGAGAACGACAACCCTTCCGCCTCTAGCTTCGCCAGCAGGAAAGCGTCAATCGGCGTGCTGACCCGCTCCGGCTGCGCCACCGATGGCAACGGCGGGCGCTGGATCGGCTGGAACGCCCAATGGCTGCGTTCTTCTTCGGTCCATTCATCGGCGGCGGCGGGGTCTGCTGGCTCGGCCCGCCGCGTGCGGGCGCCTTGGGCGATCCAGCGCTCGATGACGGCTTTCTCTTCGGCCGAGAGTTTCTTCTTGCCCGGCGGCATCTCATCGTTGGTGATGCGCTCGACCAACAGGCTTTCTTTCGGCTTGTGGGCCACCACCACCGGGCCGGAGTCGCCGCCTTGCAGCATCAGCCGCACCAGCCGCAAATCAAGATTGCCTTCGTGTTCTTCCTCTTCGCCGTGGCATTGGATGCATTGCGCCTTGACGATCGGCCGCACGTGCGTCTCGAAGTACACGTCTTCTTCGTCAGCGCGGGCAGCGCGCGAGGCGCCCGCGATCAGCAAGGCGGAAGCCAGCAGGAACCAGGCGTGACGGCGCGCGGGACGGAGGAACGTCCCCAGGGGGGTGGCGTCATTCATGCTGCTGTTGTAGCCCGTGGAGGAAGGAACATCAATCACCGCCGATGCGAACCAAAGGCGCCGGGCAGGCGGCCGCGGTCAACATCGAACGGCGAGGGCGTAGGCGGGTATGTCCATGGCGAGCGGGGCTCGCCACGAGGGGGAAATTGCAAATTGCAAAATGAAAATTTCAAATTGAAGAGAAGCAATCCGCGCTAACGCAGTAATCTGCTAACGATCTTCATTTTTCAATTTGCATTTCCTAATTGTCAGTTTGCAATTTCCCGGCGTAATTACAGGACTCTCACGTTGCGGAGCGCCGTCACAAGGGTGAAGCAGCGTCCTACTTCACAATTTTGACGCTTGGCATCTGGCGTTGCAACTCCAATATGCCGGCGGGCGTGGCGGCCGTTCCCGCCAGGCGTAGCTCTTTGAGGTTCTCTAAGCCGTAAAGCTGGGGCAGGTCCTCGTCGCCCAGGGTGGCGTTGCCCAGGTGAAGGGTTTGCAGGTGTTCCAGCCGGGCCAGGTGCGGTAGCACCGCGCCGGTGACTTTCGTGTTGCACAAGCACAGCCAGGTGGCGTTTTGCAAAGCCGGCGCCAGGGCGACTAGCCCGGCGTCGCTGGTTTGCGTGCCCGACACGCCTAGCCGCTCCAACCCCGGCAGCCCGCGAAGCTGCGTCAGCCCCGCATCGCCCACGAGCGTTTCGACCAACATGAGCGACTTAAGACGCGTCAAGCCGCGCAGTCGTCCCACGCCCGCGTCGGTCACGGACGTATAGTTCAGCACCAGAAGCTCCAAGTGGGGCAGGCTCGCCAGATGCGCCACGCCCGCGTCGCTAATGCGGGCACGAGCAAGGCCGAGGGCGCGCAGCTCTTTCACCTGGCCCAGCACCGCCAAATCCGCATCGGTCAGCGCAATGCCCCGGACCGCCACACGGTCAGATATGCCATATAACTCCACGACCGGCGGCAAGTCGTCCAGGCGGGTGAGGTTGCCCGACGTCGCTCCCGCCAGCGAGATTCGCACCTGGCCGCCTTTCCACAAGGCCGTCTCGGCGGCGCGGCGTTCGGGCGGCGCGTTGTCGCTGGCAAGCGTGATCGGCCGCCCCTTGTCCGCCAGCGGCGTGAGCGCGAACCGATGCACCCGGAACTGGCTGCCCTCGTTGTGCAAGAAGGGAACGCCATTGTAGAAGGCGAGGTCATTGGCGTGGAGCGCGTAATCGTCCGTGCGGTTCCGGTCGATGACCAACGCGCCGCCCGGATGGTTGGCGCGCACCACGTCGCGTTCGACCGCCACCGTCAGCGCCACGCGCTGCCCTTTCGGCAGCCGGAGCGTGGAATCGGGCGCCGGGATGCCGCGCTGCTCGGCGGTGGATCGCCAGAAGCCGCTCTCGCCGTGGTGATCCAACACCAAAAGGCACGTCTTCCCCGCCAGCGGCAAGCCGACGCCGAAAGAGCCTTCGCCCCCGACTCGCTCTACGATCAACTCCACAAGGTACTCGTCGGGCGGAACGAACGGAACTTGCACGATGGCCCGTTGATCCTCCAAGGCGCGGAAGGTCGCCCCGTTGTCGTCCACCTCCCAATGGCCGTCGATCGCATCCCGCGCTGGCGTCAAGAGAGCGAACAAATCGACCTTCTCTCCCCGCGCTTCCGCTTGCGGTGCTGCAATGGCTTCTTCCACCCACGCCTCGACTTCCAACGCCCCCGCGTTGTCGCACCAGACTTTGCCATCCATTACGCCCAGGAACAACCGCGCGGCGCGGGCGGGAACGATAAACCGTTGGAGCTGTCCGTCCTCGGAGCGGCCGTCGCCAACGAAAAACACCTCGCCCAGCGCGGGAGCGATGAGATCTTCGCCGCTTGCGAGATTCGCCGCCCCGGCCGCGCTTGCCGCCTTGGAAGTTGGCGCCGATTCGTCCGCCCCCAGGAATACGCCTACCAAGGCCATCAGCGGCGCGGGATGGCCGACGAAACCTTTGGGCGCCTTGGCCGGCAGGCGCCGCACGTTGCCGCCGTCGGGGCCGCGCAGGAGTGGTCCCATGTCTTCGCGCGTGGCGCCTGTGACCGAGAACGACACCGCGGCCCCGGCCGACAGCTTCACGCCGCGCACCTCGACGGGCGACTCGCCCGGCGCCGCGTCGGCGCCCAAGGTCGTTCCCCGCGCCGCTCCGGCCAGGTAAGGATTGGCCGTGGCGGGAACGATCACGCGTGGAGCGTGCGCAACCCGCGGCTTGTCGTTCGCCGACGCCTTGCGGAATTGCAACTGCGAGAGCGCCACTTGGCGCGTGCTGGGTTCGGCAAGTTGTGGCGTTTCGTCATTTTGCCGCTCCACGCCAAACACCAGCACCACGCGGTCCACCGTCCCGTCAAACTGGACCGTGACATTGCCCGCGTCGGAATAGTCGGCGGCCGGCGCGGCGCCCACGGCGGTGACCAGGGGCATGGTCGATTCGGTTGAAGTGGCGGCCAACCGCCGGGCGTAGTCGCGAGGAAGCCACGCCGCCGCGATACCGCACGTATCGACGCGCACGGCGGCCGCCCGCCCCGCTCGCTCCATGCGCGGCAGCACCGCCTGGCCGTGATGCAGGCCGAACACGCTTACGCGGTCGGCGTAGCCGTCGCCGGCCGCGTCCACGTCGTAGAGGGTGAACCGCAAGTCCTTCACCGGCGAAGCGAAGTCAAACGCGACCGTCGACACTTCATGCGCTCCGCGCCGCTGTACTTGCCAAAGAAGGTTCGCGGGGGCGGCGCGGTTGCCTCCGGTGAGCGCCGCGGAATTGCTCAAGCCGCTGCGCCGGGCGGCGTTGTTCGCATGCAGGCCCGAAAGCGACACCGCCACGTCCACGCCTCCGGCCGTGAAGGAGGCGGTGCGCGCTTGCCGCCAGTTCACCTTGTCCCAGTCAAGCGTGTACATGGCGCCGAACGGCCGATCCACGGTGAACCGGACATCGTGCAGGGCGATCTGGGGAGTTTCGGCGTTCGCCTCCTCGTGCGTCGCGGGGTGGATGTATTGCAGCTCGACGCGGTCAATGGCTTCCGCAAATTCGACCGCGGCGACACTCTCGGCCGACGCCGCGCCAACATCGACCACCGCCGCCACGCCGACCACCATGCTTTCCGCCGCATCGACGCGATTGGCCGGACCCGCCCGGAGCGTCGGGCGAACCTCGCGATTGCCCAGATAGCCCAACACCTGCACCCGGTCCGAGGATCGGCCAGGCGTGCGGTCTACGTCAAACAAGCGGAACGCCACGTCCTTGACCGCCGCCGAAAAGCGCAAGGTCACGCGCAAGCGCTCCAGCGGCGGCGCCCAGTCGGCCGCGAGCACCAGCGTCTCTTCGACCGACTGCAGCCCGCCTTGGAAGTTGCTGCTCTTGTGCGGCAACTCGGCGGCCTCCGCATACGGTAAACCTTGCGGCAGGGAAACCGTCACGGTGACGTCGTCAAACGCGAACTCGCGCGACAACACCAGCGGGTCGGGCCACCGCGCCGTGTTCCAATCGAGCGTCGCCAAGGGCGCGGTGGGCGGCGGGGCGAGCGATTCCTTCTCTTTCGGCGCCGATCTCCAAGGAATCAGGAACGCCGCCAGACACGCGCCTAGCAGCGCTAAGCCCGCCAGCGCCGCCAGCGTGCGGCGCCGCGGCCGGCGCGCGGCGGCGACATGGAGAGAAATGGGTGCTTCCGGCGTGACGGCCGCGACGGAGTCCGTCGGCGCCAAGCGAAGGTACTCCGCTGTGTCCACCGCCGCCGCGCCATGCGCTTCCGCCGCCGCGGTTAGATCGACCTGTTGCAGCAAGGCGGGCACATCGCAACCGGCGGCGAAGGGCGCCAAGGCCGCGGCCGCCGCGGCCGGCGTGGAGTAACGGTCGGCGGGATTCTTGGCCAGCATCCGGTCGATCACGGCCGCCAACTCGGCGGGCACGTCGGAGCGGCGCTCCAGCACCGAAGGCGGCGGTTGGTTCACGTGGGCCAGGACAATTTGCTGCGGCGAGCGGTCGCCTTCGCCCTCGAACGGCGTGCGGCCCGTGAGCAGCTTGAACAGCGTGCAGCCCAGGCTGTAAATGTCGGCCCGGCCATCGACGGCGCCGCTATCTTGGGCCTGCTCGGGCGCCAGGTATTCCACCGTGCCCAGCGTGCGGTTCGAGGCGGTCAGCTCCTCCGTGGCGTCTTTCAGGCGAGCCACGCCGAAGTCCAGAATCTTGACCGCCCCGCTGGTCGAGAGCATCAGGTTCGAGGGCTTGATGTCGCGATGCACCAGCCCCCGCCGATGCGCGTGCTCCAGGCCGACCGCCGCTTGTCCCACCAGTTGGCAGGCGTCGGCCACGAACAGCGGTCCCAGGCGGCGGACCAACTGCTCCAGATCGACCCCCGGTGTGTACTCCATGACCAGGTAATGCACGCCATCGGCCTCGCCCGCGTTCTCGAACCGCACCAGGTTGGGGTGCGACAGCTCGCTGGCCAGGCGAATCTCGCGGCGGAAACGGGCCACCGCCTGCGGATCGCTCATGCGGTCGGCCGGCAGAATCTTGACGGCCACTTGCTTCTTCAAGTGCGTATGAACCGCCCGGTAGACTTCGCCCATGCCGCCCCGGCCCAGCAGTTCCAGCAGTTCAAACCGGCCCAGCAGACGCGAAGGCGCAGCAGCCGGCGCTGGCGAGCGAGGTGGAGCTTCCTCGGGCGTCGCCGACGCCGGCCGCGTAGCGTCGCCGGGGACCCAATCGTGGGTCGCTTCGTCGTTATCGAACGTATCGCCGTCGGGAGTCATGGAGGAAGAATCGAGGTCGAAAGTCGGAAAGTCGTTTCCCAAGCCGCGAGCTTGTCTCGCGCCGTGTTTCTTCGTTCCCACGCACTGCATGGGAACGAGGGTCCGCGACGCGGAGCGTCGTCACGAGAGGGGAAATTGCAAATTGAAGAGACGTATCCCGCACTAACGCGGCAAGTTGCTATCCATCTTCATTTTTCAGTTTGCAATTTCCCGGCGTCGTCACTCTTCCTCTTTCGACCCTTGGCCTTCGGCTTGCTTCTCTTCTCCGACCTTGATCTTACAGTGGGGAAGCGTGTTCCGCAGCGTTTGGGCGCCTTCTTCCGTCACTTTCGTCGCGGTCAGGTTTAATTCTTCCAGTAGCGTCAGCCCGGCCAGGTGTTGTAAGCCGGCGTCGGTCACGGCGGTGTGGTCGAGATCCAACCGCCGGAGCGCGCGGAGCTTGCCCACGTGCTCCAGGCCCGCGTCGTCGATGAGCGAGCGGGTAAGAAGCAACTCACGCAAGCTCGGCAAGCGTTCCAGGTGCGCCAGCCCCGGCCCGCGGACCTGGGTCCAGCCCAGGTGAAGGAAATCCAAGTCGCGCATCTGGGCCAACACCGCCAGCGCATCGTCGGTAATGCGGGCGCCGGCCACGTCAAGACTGCGCAGCGTGCGGAACCGCGCCACCTGCGCGAACCCTTCTTCATCGACCTTGGCCGTTCCTAATTGGATCACGGTCAGCGGCAGATCCTCCAGCGCCGCAAAGCCCGCCCCCGTGACGCGGGTGCGTCCCACGCGAATCGACCGCACCGCGCGGTGCGACGCCAGGCGCGCCAATCCCGCGTCGGTCACGGCCGTGCCGTTCAGGTGGAGGACCTTCAAGTTTGGAAGCGCCTGCAAGTGGGCCAGCCCGTCGTCGGTCACGGGGGCATCGTCCAGGGCCAGCCATTCCAGCCGCGACAACGGCGCCAACCGCGGCAGGACTTCTTCGGTCACCGCCGTTGCTTCCAGCCGTAGTTCGAGCAGCCGCGAAAGGCCAACAAGTTGCGCCACGCCGTCGTTGGTTACCGCCGCGCCGCGCAGGTGTAGCCGTTCCAGCGACGCGATCCTGGCTACGTGCGCCAGCCCGGCGTCGGTCAGGGCGGTGTTGTTCAGCAACAGCACCGTTAGCGACGGCTGGCCGGCCAGCGTCGCCAGGTCGGCTTCCTCGAACCGGGACGTGCTTAAATCCAGCACCTGCAGTTGTTCCGCTTTCGCCAGGCGGGCGAAATCCTCGGACGATAGTTCCGGTGCGTGCATCATGGCGATCCGCCGCACCCATAGCGGCCGGTCGGGGAGGTTCTCTTCGGGCAGGAAGGCTTGCTGCGTCTGGCCGTCGAACGAGACATTCACCACGGCGCCGCGCTCCCGCGCCCACAAGGCCAGGCCGCGCTCCGACGTGGCGGGCGTCGGCTCCAGCCGCAATAGCTCCAGTCGGCCCGACACCGGCCGCAGGGTCAGCGTGCGAAACTCGACGCCGCTGTTCCACGCCACCAGCCCCAGCGCCCGCGGGTAGGGGTTGCGCCAGACGCCCATCACGCTCACGCGGCCATACGCGGCGGGCCAGTCGATGAGCTGCTGCCCGTTGCGATGCACGCGGACCCGGTCGCGGCGCACTTCGACCGTGACGCGCACTTCTTCGTTTAGCGGGAAGGCGTTCAGGCGGACATGCGTTTCGTTCTGCCCGCCGCGGGCGCCCTCGATCCAATCGATCAGGGTGAACGGGCCGGAGTGGGGGAACTGGTCGAACTCGACCAGGAACTGCCGCCCACCGCCGACCAACATCAGCCCGACTCCATCTTGGCCGGCAGTGCGCTTTGCGACCAGTTCCACGTCATATTCCTCGGGCGGCGCCACGGGAAGCATCATCACGCCGGGCTGGCGGGGCGAGATGACCAGCGCATCGTCGGCGCGGCGCCACTCGCCGCGGACCACGCCGACATTCCAATCGACCAGCGAGAGCAGGTCGATGGCTTCGTCAAAGTCGCTGGCGATGCGCGCTTGCGGCAGCCGTTGCCGCAGCGCCGCGGCGCCTTGCTCGGTCACTTGGGTGGCGATCAGGCCCAGGCGCTTCAGGCCGGTCAACTGCGCCAGCGGTTCGATGGCCGCGTCGGTCACCGCGGCGCCGTTAAGCGAAAGCTCCGCCAGCGCGGCGACTTTGCTCAGCACCGCCGCTTCCGCGCCGGTCACTGCGGTGCGGCTCAGGTCGAGCCGCGCCAGTTGGTCCAGCTTCGCCAGTTCGGCCAGCCCCGCGTCGGTCACCGGCGTGGCGCTCAGGTCCAGGTCGGTCAATTGCCGCAGCTCGGCCAGCGGGGCAAGGGCGGCATCTTCCAGCGGCGCGCTGCTCAGGTTCAGGCGGCGCAGTTGCGGGAAGGCGTGCAAGTTCGCCACCGACGCGCTGCCGACCACCGCGCCGGCCAAGTTTAGTTCCGCCAACTTGGGCAAGTCGGTTAACCGCGGCAGCCCGGCGCCGTCGATCGTGGCGCCAGCCAGGTTGAGCCGCTCCAGTTCGGGCAGGTGCGAAAAGTACGGCAGGTCGGCGGCGGCGAACCAAGGGCTGGTGCGGCCGTCGATGCCGATGATCGTTGGCTCGGCCGGCAGATCGGCCAGTTGCTCGACCACCACGGTTTGATTGTCTTGCCGCGTTTCGACCGTGCCGCCCTTCCAAATGGCTCGCTGGGCCGCCGCCAGCGCGGGCTGTTGTGCGGGGTCGGCGAACTCCACCACGCGGCCCCCGGTCGCCAGCGGCGTAACTTCCAGCCGCGAGAACCGGATGGGGGCATCCGAGCAAAAGAGGAACAGCACGTCGGTCCTGGGCGGCCGCTGCGTGGGGTCCATGCTCAGGTGGATCGGGTCGCCGCGCCAGGTGAACAGCTTGCGGCCGGCGGCCTCCACCTGGATGCTGGCCAACCCGTTGCGGTGGAGGACCGCGCAGGTAATCTCGACCGGGCGGCCATTGGGTATCGCCTGGCCGCGAAACGCCTGGTCCTTGTGGGTTTCCAGCCCGCGGTTTTCTAACAGGTGCGGCCCGCTGAGAAAGCCCTCGTGCGGCCAGTTGTCCAGCGCCAGGCGCACTTGCCGGCCGCCGACCACCAGCCCCAGGTTGGGTCCCTCTTGGCCTTGGCCGGGAAGGCGCTCCACCGTGGCCCGGAGCACGTAGTCGCTGGGCGGGACGTAGGGGATTTGCAGCCAGGCCGGCGCATTCAAGGCGACGGTTAACGCCGCGCCGTCTTGCCGCCACTGGCCCGGCGGCGCGTCGCGCTCCAGGTCGATCGAAGCCAGCAAGTCCACCGCCGGTCCGGCCGGCGCAGGAAGTGGCGGTTCGTCGCCGCCTGCCAGATCGAAGTCCGAGAGCGGCGCGTGAACCTGGCACGCGGGCAACTCTGACCGCATCCGCGCCGCGCCTTGCGGCGTGAAGCGCGTGGCGTTCAGGTGCAGCTCGCGTAGTTTGCGCAGCCGTGAAAGGGACGCAAGGGCCGCGTCGGTGACGCCGCACCCGTCAAGCTTTAAGACTTCCAAGTCGCGCAGCGCCGCCAGCGCCGACACCCCGGCGTCGGTCAGCTGGGTGCGAGAAAGCTCCAGGTGGTTCAGGTGGGTCAGGCGGGCCAGGTGGCGCGCGCCTTCGTCGGTCAGTTGCGTATCCTCAAGCCGCAGTTGCCTTAGGTTGCGGAAGGGGCTTTCCGCCAGGCGCGCCGCGGCGGCGTCGCCAAAATCCGAGCGGTTCAGCGAAAGCGATTGCAGCAGCGGCAGATTGGCCAGACTCGCCATCGGTTCGGCGCCTAGCCCCGACAGGCCGTTGGCTTGCAGATAGCGCAGATCGGGCAGTCCTTGCAGGTGCGCCAGCCCCGCGCCGGTGGCCTGTGTGTTGCTGATCTCCAGCCAGCGGAGACGCTTCATTTGGCCGATGGTTTTTAATCCCTCGTCGGTGATCGCGGCGCCAACCAGGCCCAGGTCGGTAAGATTCAGCGAGGCGAGCTGCGCCAGCCCCGCGTCGGTCACTTGGGCGTTTGCCCGCGCGCTCCCCGTGACGCTGGTCTTCTCCAGTTGCGGAATGCGTCCAAGTTGCGCCAGTCCCGCGTCGGTGATGCCGGTGGTGCGTAGCCACAGATCAAGCAGCGAGCGATGCCCCGCCAGCGCCGCCAGGTGGCGTTCTTCAAAGATGGCGCCGTCCAGGTACAAGGCCCGCAGTTGTTGCGTCTGGCCAAACCGCGCCAGGTCTTCGGCGGTCAGGCTGACATTCTTGAGATTCCAAGCCCGCCGCACCCACAGCGGTCGGTCGGGCAGCGGTTCGGTGGCGGGCCAGTCCGTTTCCGTGTGGCCGTCGAAGGTGACGAACACGGTGCCGCCCAGTTCAAGAATCCGCTCGGCCAGGTCGCGCTCCGAAGTGTGCGGCGCGGGCCGGACGGGAATGGCGCCCGCCGCGCCCGAGATAGGACGCAGCGAGAGTTGCGTAATCACAAAGCTGCTGCTGTGCGCGCCTACGCCCCACACGCGCGGGTCGGCAAGTCGCCAGTCGTCGCGCAGCCAGACGCGCTGGTAATCGGCGTTCCAGGCGATGACCGGCTCGCCGTTGCGGAGCACGCGGACCGAGTCGCTGCGCACCTGGACGGTGGTTTGCACGCTCTCGCCGCCGGGGAACCAGACAATTTTCTTCGCCGTCTCGTTGGCTTGCTCCCGCGTGCCGTCGATCATATCGACCAGGCTATAGGGACCGCTTGTCGGAGCCTGGTCGAACTGCACCAGGAATTGCCGCCCGCCGCCATGCAGCACCAGGGCGAAGGCGTCTTGCCCGCCGGTGCGCCGGGCCGTGACTTCCAGATCATATTCCGCCGGCAGCGAGACCGTGACCGGGGCCAGCGCCACGCCGGAAGGCGACGAGACCGCCAGCGCGCCGTCGGAGAAGCTCCACGGGCCTTTGACCGCTTCGGACCAGTTCAAATCGACATCCGGCAGCAGGTCGATTGGCCCTTCATACCCGGTAAGCGGCGTGGCGTTGGGCAACTTCGCACGAAGTTGCTTCGCTCCCTCGTGGGTGAGTTGGGCGCCGATAAGGTTCACTTCCTTTAGCGACGGCGCCGCGGCAAGTTCCGCCGCGCCCGCGTCGGTCACGCCGGTGGCCATGAGCGACAAGCGCGCCAGCGCCGGCAAGGTGGCCAGCGCGGGAAGGCCCGCGTCGGTCACGCCCGTATGATCGAGGTTCAGCCGCGTCAGCCGCGAGAGTTGGGCCAAGGGCGGCAAGTTCTTGTCGGTCACGCCGGTGTAGGCCAGGTCGAGTTCTTCCAAGGCGGCGAGATTGCCGATCGCCGCCAGCGCCGCGTCGTCCAGCCGCGCGCCGCGCAAGTCCAGATGGCGTAGTTGCGGCAAGTCGCGCAGGGCGGTGGTTGCGTCGCCCGCCAGGTCGGCGCCGCCCAGGCGGAGCGTTTCCAACCGGGGCAGGCCGGTAAGCCGCGCCAGGTCTTCGGCCATGAGCGCGGGGCCGGAGAATTCCAGCCGCCGCAGGTTTTGCAAGTGGGCGAAGTAGGGCAAGTCGGCGCTGGTCAGCCATTGGCTGGTGGTGGCGTCGATTTGCTCGACCACGGGCTGCGCCGGCAGGTCGGCCCGCTGCGTGACTTCGCGGAGCGCCGCTCCGTCGCGGACCCACACGCGGCCAGCTTTCCACACCAGGCGCTGGGCGGCGGCCAGGTCAGGGTTTGCCGCGGGATCGGCGAACTCGACCAGCCGGCCTTCGCCCGAAATGGGAATGACCCGCAGTTGGGAAATCTTGAGCGGGTTGTGCCAGGTAAACAGGTACAGCACGTTGGCGGTGGGCGGGGCCTCGCCCCCAGATTCCGACAGGCGGCTTTCCTGACCGCGCCAGGTAAAGATCTCCTGCCACTGTCGGCCGTCGCCGCGCTCCACGCGAATGCTCGCCTGCCCGTCTTGCCGGCGCACGGTCCATGCCAGGTGAACCGGGCCGCTGGCGGGAATGACGATTCCCCGATACGCCTGCGCCTTGTACGCCGGCACCTCTTGACCGTCCAGGTTGGTGGGACCGCTCAGGTAGCCATCGTTCGGCCAACCGTCCAGGATCACGCGGAAACGCCGGTCGCCCAACGGCAGGCCCAGGTGCAGGCTTTCGGTCCGTCCGAGGCGTTCCACCACGGCTTCGACCCGGTATTCGTGCGGCGGTTGATAGGGGAATTGCAGCCGCGCCATTTTGTCGTTTTCCGATACCAGCGCCACGCCATCGCGGCGCCAGGCGGTCTTGGTCGCGTCGCGGTCCAGGTCCACCAGCGCCAGCAGATCGACGGGCGGAAACTGCGACGTGATCGGTCCGGACTCGTCCCAGGCGGGAATAACGGGCGCCAGCGCCACGCGGATCACCTGCCGGTCGTTGCGGCGCAGCTCAAACTCATTGGGCGAGAACGTCAGCCCCGAGCTGGCCGGGTCAAAGAAATAGGCGCCGATCCGCAGAGTTTGTTCGTCGGGGTAAATTGCCTGCCGATTGCCGTATTGGTCGATCAGCCCCGCTTGTTGCAGGGTCAGTTCCGCCTCGGGAGTGTCGAATTCGAGAACCACCGTGCCCCGCGCGGAGGACATTTTCAAGAGCAGCACCATCAGCGTCACGCCCAGCACGAAGAACGCCACGCCGGCCGTCAGCACGATCGGCAACCAAGGGATGCGCGCGGCGTTGAGCGGCGCCGCCTGGGTCGGCGCGGGAACCGGGCGATGGACCACCTGGGCCAGCGTCACCGTGGGCGCGGCGTGGTCGGTGGTTTCTTCCGATTCGGCCGTCTCGGCGCCGGCCAGCAACCGCGGCAAGTCGGCGCCCGCGGCGAACGGCGCCAACGCGGCCGCCACGTCTTCGGCCGAGGCGGGGCGGTCTTCCGGCTTCTTGGCCAGCATCCGCTCCAGGAGCGCGGCCAGCCCCGGCGGCGTTTCGGGGCGAATTTGCCGAATGGGCGGAACCGGCGCCTGGGCGTGGGCCAGCATTTGCTTGGCCGACGTGCTGTACCGCCGCTCTCCAAACGGCGCCCGCCCCGCGAGCAGCTTGTAGAGCGTGCAGCCCAGGCTGTAGATATCGGAGCGCGGGTCCACCGCCCGGCTGTCGGACGCCTGCTCGGGGGCCATGTATTCCAGCGTGCCCATGACCTGGTTGGTCAGGGTCAGGTTCTTGGAGTCCGAAGCGTAATCCAGTAGCGTGTCGAGGTCTTGCGCGCTGGGTTCATCAAGGGCCGACATTTCGCCAAAGCGGGCCAGGCCGAGGTCAAGAAGCTTGACGATTGCGGATTGCGGATTGCGGGCTGCGGGTTGGAGATTCTCTTCTTCCTCAATCCGCGGTCCGTAATCCGAAACCCGCAATCCAGCCAGCATCAGGTTCGAGGGCTTGATGTCGCGGTGGACGCGGCCTTGGCGGTGGGCGTAGGCCAGCCCCAGCGCGGCCTGGCGAATCAGCTCGCAGGCCTCGGGCACGGGCAGCACGCCGTGTTGGGCCGCCAGGCGCGACAGGTCCACGCCTTCCACGTACTCCATCACCAGGTAGTGAATGCCGCCTTCTTCGCCCGCGTCGATCGCCCGCACAATATGAGGATGGTCCAACTGGCCCAGGGCGACCATCTCGCGCTGGAAGCGCTCGATGGCTTGCCGGTCGGCGCTGCGGCGGGGATGGAGCAGTTTGACCGCGTACAGCGAACCCAGGCCCACGTGCCGCGCCTTGTACACCGTGCCCATGCCGCCCGCCCCCAGCGGCTCCAGGAGTTGATACTCGCCCACGCGCTCCAGGTGCGCGGGTGGATCGGGCGAGGTTCCGCCGTAAGTGAGCGCCGAATGGCCGGCGGTCGCCTCGCTGGCGAGCGTGGCGGCCGGCGCCGGCGAACCGCCGCGCTGGATGCGGACCAGCGCCTCCAGGCATTCTTGTTCGTCGGCGTAGGGGAGTTCGCGCCCGCCTTTCGCCAGGCGGTCGGTCGAAGGCGCTTCGGCGTTGTCCAGCGCGGCCACCTTCGCCTGGCAGGCTTCGCACACGTCGACGTGTTCGGCCAGGCGATCAGTCGCTTCCAACGACAACCGCCCCGCGACGAACTCAGCAATTTGCTCATCGCCCGGGCAAACGGTTTGCGAATGAGGCGCCGGACCGGTCATGCGGAAATCTCCTGAGGAGGGTCAAAAGTCGGAAAGTCGAAGATCGGAAAGTCAGGAGGGGAATCGCCGGCGACAAACCTGTCGCCGGAGGGCGCCCCAACCCCAACCACCCGCCGCGCCAGATCAACAACGCAAGCAAAAATCAACTTCCGTATGGGGGGCGCGGCGATTCATCGCCGCTTTCGTCTCTTCATCTTTCATCTTTCGACTTCACTCTGCTTCCATCAACTCTCCGAACTCTTGTCTTAGGCGGCTGCGGATGCGGGACTTGGCGATCCGCACGGCGTTGGGCGTCAGGCCCAGTTCGGCCGCCACGTCGGACGTGGGGCGGCCTTCGACAGCGGTTTGCCAGAAGGCTTGCCACGTGACCGGCTCAAAGTCGGCCCGCACCAACTCCAGCGCCTGGCGGAACACGTGGCCGATCTCGGCCTGGCGATCGGCGGGCGTCTCCGGGTCGGCTTCGTCCGGGTGTTGGGCTAGTTGCATCTGGGCTTCGGTCCCGCCCGCGGCTTGCGGCTGACGGTCTTGCCGCCGCCAGTGGTCGCGAATCTTGTTGTTGGCGATGGTTTTGAGCCATTTGCGGAAACTGTCGCCGGGGCGGTCGTGATGAAACTCGCGAATGTGCCTGGCCACCGCGCGGAACACCTCTTGCGAAACGTCGGCCGCATCTTCGGCTTGCAGCCCTTTCTGCCGGCACCAGCTATACACCAGCGAGCCGTACAACCGCACCAGGCGCCGCCAGCCCGCGTCGTCGTCGTCCCGCAGCCGCGCTAGCAAGCTGGTCGAGGTGACGCTGGGAACCGCACCGGGCGAAGGGGGCGACGTTTGGCTTTCGTCGCTAGAAGAAGGAACGTCAGAGCGTTTCACGATTTTTTTCCGCCGCAGAAAATACCCCGGAAGAGCGCCGCTCATTGTACCGCAAAGAGCAGGGGCAAGGCAGCATTTCGGTCGCCGACGCGCTGCAAGTTCTTCCCCCGAGCGGCCGACGCGAGCTGGCTGGCGGCGCCGCCACGAGCGCTGAACTCCGTGTTTCGCCCGCCGCCCAGGAGATTGGATTTTCCAAGGCGATTCCATCAGGGGGCTGACGCCCCCCGCTCGCCTTTTGACTCGCCGTTGGCGAGCGCATGGTGGGGTGTTAGTGGCAGGCCCAGCCGAAGGCGACTACGCTCTTGTGGCGTTTGCATTGGGTGATGTAGCCGATTCCCATGTCGCCAAACATGAAGGGGAGCGCGTCGCCCGTGAGTTGGAAGACAAACTGCATTGGCTTGCCGCAGCGCGGGCAGTCCGGGTATTCGACGTTTTGAATCCAGTTCGGCCAGCCGCCCAGCTTGTCGCCGCCGTCGCATTGCTCGCTAAGCCGCGTGGCGATGTCGTCGTCAATGTCCAGTGGCGCCGAGGTGAACTTCGGCTTCTGGCAGATGACGCGCATCGTTTTCTTCTTGAAGTCGTATTCGTAATCCAGCCCCAATTCTTCGTGTTCGGCCCACTTCGGCTCGTCCACGAATTTTTCCCAGCCCACGATGATCTTCGGCTCGAAGGCGCGGAGGTCTTCCGGCGGCTTGCGGGGCCGCGGCCGGGGCGGCGGTTGGATCACGCGCACGCGCTTGCAGGTGGTAGAGAAGGGCTCCCAACCGTCGTCGCTCTCGCAGGTGCGTTCGCCGGCGCCGCGGCAGTAAAAGAGTTGCAACAGGCCGCTGCCAAATGGCTTGCCGACCTCTTTGGGCAGACGGTCCAGGTTCAACTGGAAAAACAGTTGCAGCGGGCGCTCGCAGCTTGCGCAGTGGGGCCAGTCTTCGTCCTGGAGCAACAGCGGTTTGCCCGACATCTTGCTGGCCGTGACGGGACCGTCGCCGGCGCGAAGCACCGGTCGCCACGCCGGCCGGCGATGCCGCGCCACCCACGGTTGCAGAAGCTCCAGCACTTCGTCGGCGGTGGCAGGTTTGGCAGGCATGCGGAACGGCCATTCCAAGTGAGGTTCAACAACCCGCGTGGTCACGCGCTGAAGCGAGTGACCTGGATTTAGCCAAAGAGCGCCGGCAGGGGGGCGCCTTCGCAAATGCGGTGGGGACGGCCGTCGCGATCGGGGAGCATTTCGTGCGTATCGACCCCCAGCGCATGAAACAGCGTGGCCGCGTAGTCTTGCGGAGAGACAGCGTCTTGCACCGGGTACGCGGCGTGCTTGTCGCTGGCCCCGTACACCGCGCCGCCGCGGATGCCGCCGCCGGCCAAGAGGCCCGAGTAACAGTGGGGCCAATGCTCGCGGCCGGCGTTGTTGCGGCTGATTTGTGGGCGGCGGCCGAACTCGCCCACCCAGGCCACGATGGTCGAGCCCAGCATCCCGCGCTCCTCCAAGTCGTCCAACAACGCCGACAGCGCGCGGTCGGCCGGCGGGATCAGGTCGTTCTTTAAGCGGTTGAAGTTGTCGCCGTGCGTGTCCCAGAAGTTCTTGCCGTCGTTGTGCCAGTTCACGTTGACCACCGGCACGCCGCTTTCCACCAGGCGGCGGGCCAGCAGCACGCATTGCCCGTGCAGGTTGCGGCCGTAGCGCTCCCGCATCGCGTCTGGCTCTTGGGCAATGTCAAAGGCGTTGGCCACTTGGGGCGAAAGCAGCAAGTTGGCCACGCCTTGTTGATGCTCGTCCCAGCGCCCGACGGCCGCGGCGCGCGCCAGCGCGGGGCGTTGTTGATCGAGCGAGGCCAGCAGCCCGCGGCGCGTCTCCAGCCGCGCGGGGGTGACGCCGTCCAAGAGCCGCAGCGCGGGAGGGCGCCAGTCGGGCAAGTTCGGGTCGCCGCCCAAGAGCAGCGGATCGTAACGCGGCCCCAACCAGCCGCCGTGTTGCCCTGGCGCCTCGCCGCCGGGCGCCGCCGGATGGTAGCACTTCCACGGCAGGATCACGCTGCCGGGCATCTGGGTCTGCGGCGGACGCAGCCGCGTGAGCATGGCGCCCAGGTGCGGCGTATCGCGGTCGCTGGGCGGATCTTGGTCGCTGCGCACCACCGGCGCCGGGTGGCCCGTGATCGTGGCGTGTCCGCTGGAAAGGTGCGCGGGGTCGCCGTGCGATAACGAGCGAATCACCGCCACGCGATCGGTGCGCTGCGCCAACTGGCCAAAGTGTTCGCAGATGTGCAGCCCCGGCGTGGCGGTGGCGATGGGCCGGAAGTCGCCCCGCACGTCGTCGGGCGCATCGGGCTTCATGTCGAACGTTTCCAACTGACTGGGACCGCCCCACATAAAGAGGAAGATACACGCCTTGGCGCGGCCGAAGCTGCTTCCCGTGGCGCTGCCTTGGGCCAGCGCCGAGAGGGCCCCGCTTTGCCAGCCCAGCAGGCTTAGCCCGCCGGCTTGCAATAGCGCGCGGCGGCTGAAAGTAGACAGGCGGTGTGGTGCGGTGCGGTCCATCGTCTGCCAGAGGTTTGCAGGTGTGGGGTCGTGGCTTCCTGGAGCGCTGTGCCGGCGGGTGGGACGTCACACTTTACGGCCCGCCGCAGCCAAGTGCCGAGAGACCAATCTACCCCAACCGCCAAGCGAGGCAAAGCACAAAGAACCCCGCCGCGGCGGTTGGCGGCTATCACTCTCCGTGGGGCAAGCATCTTGCCTGCCGTTCTTCTGTTGGATTTCTGGTAAGCAGGATGCCTGCCCCACGAAGGGGTCGAGAAGGTTTTTCGGCCAAGCGTCTTTGCCAATGGATGGCAGGTGGGCCGAAAACCACCCCGACCCCCGCCGTAACGGCTTACCCCAGTTCGCCGCGGAGGCGGTCTTTGAGGGCGGTGTGGCGGGTGGCGGCGCCGGGGCGCTGGAGGGCCAGGCTGAGAGCTTTTTGAGTGCCGACGAGTACCACAAGGCGCTTGCCGCGAGTGACGGCCGTGTAGAGGAGGTTGCGCTGGAGCATCAGGAAGTGCTGGGTGTGGAGGGGTATCACCACGCAGGGATATTCGCTCCCTTGGCTCTTGTGGACCGAGAGCACATAGGCCAAGGCTAGCTCGTCCAGGTCGCCAAAATCGTAGATCGTCTCACGGCCTTCAAAATCGACGGTCAGCTCCTGCTCGATGCGGTTAATGCTCGTCACCACGCCCAGGTCGCCGTTGTAGACGTCGCGGTCGTAGTTGTTCTCGGTCTGGATCACGCGGTCACCCACGCGGAAGGTCCAGCCGTAACGCTCCACCTGGGCCTCGCCGCTGGCCGGGTTCAGGGCGTCTTGCAGCACCTGGTTCAAGTTGCGGCTGCCCAACAGCGAGCGGTTCATGGGCGACAGCACCTGCACGTCGCGCTTCGGGTCCAGGCCAAAGCGGGCGGGGATGCGGTCGCGCACCAGCCGCACCAGCATGTCTTGAATCTTCTCTGGCTCTTCGGCCTCGATGAAGTAAAAGTCGCTGTCTTCTCGATGAGCCAGGTCGGGCATCTGCCCCTGGTTGATGGCGTAGGAAGCCTGGATGATGCGGCTCTCTTGGGCTTGCCGGAAGATGTCGGTCAGCCGCACCACGGGCACAACGTCGGACTGGATGAGATCGGCCAGCACCGTCCCCGGTCCGACCGAAGGAAGCTGGTCCACGTCGCCCACCAGCACCAGGCAAGCGTGCGGCGGCACGGCCCGCAGGAACTGGTTGCCGAGCGTCACATCGACCATCGAAGCTTCGTCCAGCACGAAAAGGTCGCCCCGCAGCGGGTTCTGGGCGGTGCGTTTGAAGTCGCCCTTGCCCGGCTCGAACTCCAACAGCCGATGCACCGTAAGCGCGGTCTGGCCGGTGGTCTCGCTGAGCCGCTTGGCGGCCCGGCCGGTGGGCGCCGTCAGCACGCACTGGGCCTTCTTGGCGGCGAAGATTTCCAGAATCCCCCGCACCAGCGTCGTCTTGCCCACGCCGGGGCCGCCGGTGATGACCAGCAGTTTGCTCTGGCACGCTTGGCGAATCGCTTCCTTCTGCCCATTGGAAAGCGTGATGCTCTGCCGCTGTTCAACCCAGGCGATGGCCCGTTCCACGTCGATTTGCGGCAAGGGATGTTGGCCGCCAGCGGCGAACTCGCGCACGCGCTGGGCCAGGCCGACTTCGGCCCGGTGGAGCGGCGTCAGGTACAGCCACTGGTCGCCGTGAACGCGCTCGCGCACGATGGAGCCTTCTTGCACGCCGTAATCCGCTGCCTCGCGGACGAGCGTTTCTTCGATCTCGACCAGCCTGGCCGTATGCTCCACCACGCCGGTTTCGGGAAAGCCGCAATGGCCTTGGGATGAAAGCTCGCCGAGCGCATAACGCACGGCGGCCCTGGCCCGCAGGGGCGAGTTGCGGACGATCCCCAGCCGCTGGGCGGCCTGATCGGCGGTCTTGAACCCGATGCCGCGAATGTCGTCGGCCAACGTGTAAGGGTTGGCCTTGATGATCTCTAAGGCGTTGGCCCCATAGGTGCGGTAGATGCGCACGGCCCGGCCTTGCGACCCCATGCCGCACTCGTGCAAGAAGAGCATGATTCGCCGGACTTCTTTTTGCTCCTCCCAGCTTTGGCGAATCTTCTTGAGGCGGCCCGCTCCGATGCCGCGAATGTGCAAGAGGAAGTCGGGCGACTTGTCGAACACCTCCAGCGTCCGGGCGCCGTAGAGCTTGACGATCTTAGCCGCCAGTTGCGGGCCGATGCTGCGAATCGCCCCCGACGCCAGGTAACGCTCAATGCCGGCGGCCGAAGTGGGGTGCGAAGTGCGGATCTCTTCGGCCTTGAACTGCGGTCCGTGGTTGGCGTCCACGGTCCAGCGGCCACTAGCCTCTAAATGTTCGCCGGCGGTGACGGCCGTGATCTGGCCGATCACGGTGGCCGGATCGGGGCGGCCCTTCACCTGCACCCGCAGCACGGCAAAGCCGTTCTCCGGGTTGTGGTACGTCACACGTTCAATCAGGCCGGTCAGGGTTTCGGGCATGGCGGCATCGAGAGGGGAACTGGCTTCATTGTCCTTGGTAGGTTGAGTGTTCGCCAAGGGGACGTTCCCCCGCGCACCACTCGTCTCGCCGCGAGGCGGTGGCGTGGGATAGAATTCTAAACTTGGAGATTTCCAACGCGGGGGTGGCGGGCGCGAAACGGCAGGCGATGGCGCTTGCGGTTTCGCGCCGCGCACAATTGGACCTGCGGAAACCTCCCTCTCGCCCCCCTTCTTTCCCACGGACGGCTGATCCGCATGTGGAGTAGCGACCAAATCCTTGAGGGCCTGAACGAGGCGCAGCGGCAGGCGGTTTGTCACGGCGACGGCCCTTTGTTGATCGTCGCCGGCGCCGGCACGGGCAAAACCAAGACGCTGGTGCACCGGGTTGCGCTCCTGATCGCGCGCGGTGTGCCTTCGCAGCGGATTCTGCTGCTCACCTTCACCCGGCGGGCGGCCGACCAGATGCTGCGCCGGGTCGATACGCTCCTCCGGCAGACTCGGGCGCAGGGGACCAGCGGCGCAGTCGGCCAACCTTTGTGGGGCGGCACGTTTCATGCCACCGCGTCGCGCTTGTTGCGACTGCACGGTCCTTTGATTGGATTGGAGCCGGGGTTCACGATCCACGACCGCGGCGACTCGGAAGACTTGCTGGACGTGGTCCGCACCGAGCTAAAGCTGGACAAGAGCGACAAGCGCTTTCCCAAGAAGCGGTCCTGCATGGCCATCTATAGCCATGTGGTCAATGCCCGCCAGCCGCTGGAAGAGGTGCTGGCGGGGAACTATCCGTGGTGCGTCGATTACGCGGAGCCGCTCAAGCGGCTGTTCCAGGCGTATGTCGATCTGAAAGAAAAGTCGAGCGTGCTGGATTACGACGACTTGCTCTTGTTCTGGCGGGGCCTCTTGGCCGACGAGCAGGCGGGCCGCCGGGTGCGCGAACGTTTCGACTGCGTGCTGGTGGACGAGTACCAAGACACCAACCGCCTCCAGGCCGAGATTCTCAAGCTCCTGCGGCCCGACGGCGGCGGCTTGTCGGCGGTGGGCGACGATGCGCAGTCGATCTACGCCTTCCGCGCCGCCACGGTCCGTAACATTCTGGACTTCTCCACGGACTTTCCCGGCGCGCACCTGGTCAAGCTGGAGCAGAACTACCGCAGCACGAATCTGATTCTGGAAGCGACCAACGCGGTCATCGCCGGCGCCCGCGAGCGTCACGCCAAGACCCTCTGGTCCACCCGCGCCGGAAGTCAAAAGCCGCTGCTGGTCACTTGCGACGACGAAGGCGAGCAGGCCGACTTCCTGGTGCGGCGGATTCTGGAGCATCGCGAAGCGGGGATCGATCTGCGCAAGCAGGCGGTGCTGTTTCGCGCCTCGCATCATTCGATCTTGCTGGAAGGCGAACTGCTGCGGCACAACATTCCCTTTGTCAAATACGGCGGATTGAAGTTCATGGAGGCCGCGCACGTGAAGGACTTGCTGGCCTTCCTGCGGCTGGCCGAGAACCCGCGCGACGTGGTGGCGGGCCAGCGCGTGCTGACGCTGCTGCCGGGGATCGGGCCGCGCACGTCGAGCAAGCTGGTGCAAACGCTGCTGGAGGCCAAAGGCGACTTCGGCGCGTGGAAGAAGACTAAGGTTCCGACCGCCGCCCAGGAGGAATGGCCCAAGCTGGTCGAGTTCCTGTTGCGTCTGGCGGCGCTCCCCGCCACGCAGACGGCGGCGCAAGTGCATCTGGCGCGGGTCTTCTACGGTCCGTGGTGCGAGACGCGGTACGACAACTCCGGCCCACGACTGCGCGACCTGGAGCAACTCGAGCAACTGGCCGCCCGCTTCCCCGACCGCCGCACGATGCTGGCCGAGATGACGCTCGACCCGCCCTCGTCCACGCAGGACCTGGCCGGTCCGCCGCTCTTGGACGAAGATTACCTGGTGCTCAGCACCATTCACTCGGCCAAGGGGCTGGAGTGGGACGTGGTGTACGTGATGCACGCTTCCGATGGGTGCATCCCCTCGGACATGGCCACCAAGAATCCCGAGGAAATTGACGAGGAGCGGCGGCTGTTTTACGTGGCGCTCACGCGGGCCAAAGATTGGCTTTACGTGACGCATCCGCTACGCTATTACTTCGCCGCGCGCGGTCCGGCCTCTGACCTGTACGGCTACGCCCAGCTTACGCGGTTCATCACGCCGGAAGTGGAAGGCCACTTGGAGCGCCGCATTGCCGACACGGTGGTCGGCGAAGAAGAGTGGGGAACCGACGAAGCCGCCGCCAAGCGGGCCGACATTCGTGAACAAACCCGGTCGATCTGGAAGTAGCCCGTCGCCCGCACTTTCCAGGCGCTACGACGATGTGACAAAACATTCACAACCTCGCAACCGTGGAGCATCTCCATGAGTTCAACGTACGGCGCCATTGCCTACTGCGTTCTTCTCATATCGGCCCCACCCTACCCGCACGCGGCGCCGGGCGTGACCAGCCTGACCCAAGACGATGTGAGGTACGTCGCGCCGCGAGAGCATTGGGTTGTCTTGCGGCGCGGCGATGTGACGGCGATCGTGGTGGACAACGCGGCCGTCGATATTCCCGAGCTTCCCGGTCATCGCGCGGGCTATAACGGTGTGGCTTCTTTGACCCACGCTCAGAATGGCCGGAATCTTTTCGTCGGAACGTACGCCGGTTTGAATTTCGAGCACATTCACGACGGCACGCCGACCGTGGCGCAAGAGAAATTCGCCCCGCGCGTCGCTCCCATGCAGTTACGGCAGGTGGATGAGTGCACGGTGGAACTGTACCAGCCGCCGACCAAACCGTGGATGCTGGAAAGCTGCGGTCGCTACCACCTGTTGCCCGATGGGGTAATCGAATACACGTTTGAGTGCATCCCCCGCGCCGAAACCTTCACCCAAGGCTTTCTGGGGCTGTTCTGGGCCAGCTACATCGACCGTCCGCAAGACCGGGCGATCACTTTCCATGGCCGGAAGGCCGCGGACGAAAACGGCGGCACGCTTCTTCGCAGCGAAAGCCCTAAGCACGGCGTAAACGCCACGCACCCGCCCGCCGGGTCGCGGTTCGAGCCGGAGCTTGATCCGGAGATTCCCTTGACCCTGATCACGGGCCGGTCGCCCTACGTCTACACTCAGCCATGGTATTACGGTGTCAGCCACGGGATGGCCCTCGTGCAGATGTTTCGGCCCGACGACGGCATTTGGTTCGCCCAATCGCCCTCGGGAGGCGGCGCCACCAACCCCGCCTGGGACTTTCAGTGGTTCGTGCCCGATTACCAGGTCGGGCGGTCTTATGGCTTTGTGATGCGGGCGGCGTACCTTCCTTTTGTCAGCCCCGAACAGATCGAGCGCGCCACGCAAAGCCACCGCCAGGCGCTGGGCGGGCCTTAGTGCAGATTCATGCGATTGGTTGTTCATTGCCCAGGCGTTGATTGAACAGCTATCTCCATGAAACTGCACTAGAGCGTCCGCTTGTTTCGCAAGCGGTTGCTCGCGGGGCGCTTTACCCGCCTTCGTAATACCGGCTCAGCACGCGAATCCGCCGCACTTGAAAGCTGGTGATGAACCCCAGCACCGCCAGCAGCACGGCGAAGATCAAACAGTAGTGCGGCAGGGCGGCTTCGACCGGATACGCGATGAGCAGTCCGCCATAGCTGAGCAGCGAGGCGACGGTGGTCGTCGCGACCAGCCGCACTCGCAGCAGCAGCCCCGACACGGCGATCATCACCGCGTAACCCACCAGGAGCGGGCCAATCGGCGGTAGCGCAAAGTAGAGAATCAGCGTGAACAAGATCGGATCCGTCACCGCCCACAAGTGGCGCGCGGCCTCAGCCCACCGCGGGCGGTTCAAGAGCCGCTGCAGCGCCCAGCACGCCACGGCCCAGGCGAGAATCGCCCCGGTGTGTTGTAAGTGATAAGCCAGGTCCGGCGGCTGCACCAGGTAACGCACTTGCACGATCGCCAGCGCCGCCGCCAGCGCCGCCCAATGGCTGGCCAAGGCCGGCTCGCGGCGCGTCCAGCGCCGCAGGCGCTGCCGCCAATCGGTCGGCCGTGCTTCGACCGGCTCATCGCGCAAGAAGCGGTCCAAGTCGTCGGCCAGCGCCGCCGCGTTGGAATAACGGTCTTCGGGCTTCTTTTCCAAGCAACGCAGGCAGATCAACTCCAGCGGCCGCGGCGTTTGCTGGTTCAACCGCGTGGGCAAGGTCACTTCGCCTTCCAGCACCTGGACCAGGGTGTCGATCGGGTTGCGCGATTGAAACGGCGGCCGGCCCGTGAGCGTGGCGAACAGGATCGCTCCCAGCGAGTACACATCCGACGCCTCGCACACGTCATGCACCTTGCCCGCCGCTTGTTCGGGCGGCATGTAACTGGGCGTGCCCAAGATTTGCCCGGTGGCGGTCATGCCTTCGTCGCCGCCCCGTTTGGCAAGGCCGAAGTCGGTGATCCGCGGTTCGCCGTGCTTGTCGAGCAGCACGTTCGCCGGTTTCAAGTCGCGGTGAATGACGCCTTGGGCATGCGCGTACGCCACCGCGCGGGCAATCTTGCGGACCAGTTCCGCCGCTTCGCGCGGAGGCAGCGGGCCTTCCCCCAGCCGGGCGGCCAGGCTGCGGCCTTCCACCAGGGCCATCGAATAATAATGCTGGCCGGCGATCTCGCTGACTTCGTAGATGGGTACGATCCCGGGGTGATCCAGCCCGGCGGCGGCGCGCGCCTCGGCTTGGAACCGCCGCACGTCGTCGTGGCTGGCCAACTGGCCGGCCAGGATCATCTTCAGCGCCACGATGCGGTCGGCGCGTACCTGGCGCGCGCGATACACCACGCCCATCCCTCCGCGGGCGATTTCCTCGATCAACTCGTATTCGCCGAACCGCCGCGCCGAGGCAGCCGGCAGGGAAGAAGCGCCGTCGCCCGAGGAAGCCGCTAAGACGGAAGGTGGAACCGCCCAGGTCGTCTCGTTGCCCCAGGGCATGGCTTTGGGCGCCGCGGCATGGAACGGGGCGGCGTCTTCGACGGCGCCAACGTGCATCGCATGGTCATCGGGCGCGGCGGAGGAAGAAGGGTGTTCCATGATCTCGCCGGGGCTGAGCGTCAAAAGGCAGTGCCTCGCATTGTACATCACGATCACGTCGCGGGAGGGGGTTTGGCAATCGAAAACTCGCCGTGGGCAGGCCTCCCCAGCAGTTCCAAAAATCGTCCATGCAGGCGCCTGCGATGTTTCCATCCCCCGCCGGGACAAGCCCGGTGGCGACGGAATCCGGAGAGCGCCTCCACATGGAGCGAAGGTTGGGAACGACCGTTCCAACCTGCCAAAATCATGGCAAATGGCAGGCAAGGATGCCTACCCCACGGAGCATGGACCATGGGGCAAACGCCTTCCCTAGATTTGCACGCGGCGGCGGGCCAAGTACACTGGCCAGCGTTGTTTACCACTTATTGCCCAGGAGAACCGCATGAAAATCTTCACCCTGACGTTCCTCGCCATTGCCACGGTGGCTGGCTTCGCGCTGGCCGAGGATAAAAAATCGGAAGGCGACCAAGGCTGGGTCCAAATCTTCGACGGCAAGACGCTCGAAGGTTGGAAGCAGCGCAACGGGACCGCCAAATACCGCGTGGAAGACGGTACAGTGGTGGGAACCACCAACGAGGGCAGCCCCAACTCGTTCTTGTGCAGCGAGAAAGAGTACGGCGACTTTGAACTCGAGTTCGAGGTCAAATGCCACGACAAGCTGAACTCCGGCGTGCAGATTCGTTCGCAAACCAAGGACGGCCCCATGGGCCGCGTGAACGGCCCGCAGGTCGAGATCGAGGCCAGCCCCGGCGAGGCGGGCTACCTCTACGGCGAGGCGACCGACCGCGGCTGGCTCACGCCCGACGACGTGCGCAAGCCGCACTCGCACCTCAAGAACGGCGAGTGGAACAAGTATCGCGTGCTGGCCAAGGGACCGCGAATCCAAACCTGGATCAACGGTCATCAGGTGTCTGACCTGACGCTGGACGAGCCGTTCCATCAGAAATACGCCAAGGGCTTTATTGGCCTCCAGGTCCACGGCATTGGCGCCGGCCAAGGTCCGTATGACGTGGCGTGGCGCAACATCCGCATTCGCGAGCTGAAGTAAGCCGACAGCGTTCCCCACCCTGTGATAGCGCAGGTGACTCCTTAAAACGGTTCTAGGGCGTCGCTTGCGGTACGACCTCCGCGCTCCCCGGAGCGCGGAGGCGCCTGCCCGGTGGAGCGTGGGCAGCATCCGCTTCCGCCGCCTCGTTCTCCAAAACTAGCAAAAGGAGGGGTGACAAGCCGCCGTCGATTTGCGAAGATATTATGGTTCGGAGGTCCCCTGGGCCTCTCGACTCCTCTCCTCCCGTGCGGGCTGATTCCCACCGCCTTCCTTCCTCGCAATCGCAAATCGCTATGAGCCGGATCGCTCCGTCTGCTGGGTTTTTGCTGTTGGGTGTCTCTTTGTGCCTCGGTTGTGGCGATACCTCGCAAAGCAGCCCTCCCGTTGCGGCCAACATGCCGGCCACGCCCGCCGGCGCCGCGGGCATGGACCCGAACATGGGCATGCATTCCAGCCATGACCAAATGGCGGGTCACGCGCAAATGCCAGGCCACGACCAGGCGTCCGGACACGCGCAAATGCCCGGACATGACCAAGCCCCAGGACACGCACAAATGCCGGGCCACGATCAGGTTCCCGGACACGACCAGGTTCCCGGCCATGCGCAAGCTCCCGGACACGATCAAGCAGCTACGATGACGGCGCCCATGCCCGGCGCACCGGGAACGTATCCTGGCCACGCCGACGCCACGCAACCCGGCGCTGCAACCCCGATGCCCATGCCCGGCGTCTATCCTGGTCACGCCGACGCCACGCAACCGGGAAGTCCCACGGCGCCCGGCGCCATCCCCGGTCACGCGCAAGCCGCCACCGTTCCGATGGCCGACGCATCGGGCGCATTTCCCGGCCACGCGCAGGCGGCCCCCGGCGCCACGGCGCCCATGCCGACCGCCGATGCCGCGTTTCCCGGCCATGCGCAAAATGGGAACCCCATGCCGCTTCCCGTGATGACGGCCGCGCCGGGACACGCCCAAGGGGGACAACCTGGGGCGCCGAATTACGCGGGTCCGCCGGGTGGCGAACAGTACGGGCAGCCCGGCGCCCCGGTCGATCCGGAAGCCGCCGAGGACCGCGAGAAGATCGCGGCTTTGCTCGCCGTCCGCACCTGGACCGACGCCACGGGCCAGCACAAGTTCGAAGGCAAGTTTGTCGAGTACACCAACGGCAAGGTGACGCTCCAGCGGGCGAACGTGGAAGAGACGATCATGCTGGAAATGAAGCAACTGAGCGACTTCGATCAACGCTTCGTGCGCGACGGCCTCAAGGCCCAGACCTCCGAACGCAATCGCGAAGAGCGCCTACGCAAGCTCCGCCGCCCCCGCGGCCAGCAATAAAGAGCCAACAGCGCTGCGCGCCGGCGGAGAAACTGGACCGGCGTTCACAGGGGGAATTGCAAAATGAAAAATGGGCGCGTCTTGCGCTCTGCCGCTCGGTAGCGCACACCCCTTGGACGTGCGTGACGACGCGCTGCGTCGTCACGCACGTCCGCGAAGTCAAGGCTGCTCCTATTGCGGGCGTTTGCGCCGTGGCAAGGTCTTTTGGGAAGGCCGTCTTCGACGGACATTCCCACGCGAGCGCAGCGAGCCAAAGAATCCGCTTGTTTCACAAGCGATTAGTTATTCGCGGAGCGAGTAACCCACACTCAAGAAACCATCACACCTGCCTGGAATGCGCTCTAATCCTCGCGGCTTGCTTCTTGCGCTGGGTCGGTAATCATCCCCAGCACTTGGCCGGGTGGGGCCGGTTCATCTTCCGCCACGCGGCGTTCGATCAATACGCCGCTGGCCGGCGCCGAGACATCGACCGTCACGTCGCCCGCCAATAGCTCGACCACCCGGTCCCCTTCGACCACGGTCGCCCCTCGCGCCACCAGCCACGCGCTCACCACCACCGGCGTCCGGCCCAAATCCAAGTCTGGCGCGACGATCGGGTACCGCGACATGGAATTAGTTTCCAAGGTTTTTAGGGGGAATTGGTAGTTGGCGCCTTCCGGAGGCCGTTGGCCTCCGGCTATTTCCCACGGCGTGTCGGCGATCTTTGATTCCGCACTTTGCATCTTGCAAATTGCAATTCCTTATCCCCTCGCTCCTGCTTTGGCGGTCGGATCATCCGTGGGCGGGGTCCACTCCTTGGCTTCGATCACCTGGTTATTCTCCCGCGTAATCGTCTTGGCGTCGGTGTTGTTATAGCGGAAGGGTGGGATGCCGGGCGCGCAGACCAGGCGGTTGTTGCGGACCGTGTCGCGCTCGGCTCGGTGGAAGCGGATCGGGCTGCGGTCGATGTTGTAGATCGTGTTGTTCTCGATGGTGATGAGCGAGCTGCCTTCATCGATGAACATACCGTTGCTCTCGGCCCGGCCGGCGTTCAGCGGCACGTCGTGGATGCGGTTGCCGGCCAGCACTGTGCCCGGCTGGTTGCCGAGCGTGTAAATCCCGCCGCCGTCCGACAGCACCTGCATGACGTGGTGGATGTGATTGTCTCGGACCGCGTTTTCCCGGCAGCCGGTGGGCGTCGGGTTCCACTGCCAGCCGACCGAGACGCCCGTGTAAGGCAGGTGGCGAATGTCGTTGTGGGCGATGGTCGTGTTTTGCGCGATCCCGATCCACACGCCCACGGCGCCGTAGTATAAGGCGCCGCAATGCTCGATCACGCAGTCGGTCACCTGGTTGCCGCGGCAGACCTGTTCGGTCCCGTCAGCGGTCTTACGGGTGAACGTCTCGCCGATCATCACGCCATTGCCGGCAATGTCGCTCAGCGTACAGCGCGTCAGATGGTTCTCATGGCACTGCCGCCCCAAAGACACCCCCGCGCCGCCCAAATGCTCCAAGCGGCAATCCTCCAGCGCGCAGTTCTCGGCAAGCTCCAAACGCACCGCTCCCGGCACCAGGCCGCGCAGCGGGTTTTTGGCGCCGCTATCGCGGTCTTCATGAAAGGTCGCTTGCCCTGCCGCATACCCGCCGCGAGGCGTATCCCACCGACAGTGCGCGAAGGTCAGGCCGCGAAACCGCAGCCCGCGCACCGGCTGGCCGCTGGCCGCGTCGCCTTGCACCGTGACCAGGTTGTCCAGCCGCGGCGCGATCGCTTGCAGATTGTCGGCCGTCTCGCCTTCGTGGGGGCGGTAGTACAGTTTGCCGGCCGCGGCGTCGAGGAACCACTCGCCGGGCGCGTCCAGGTACTCGCGGGCGTTCTCCAGAAAGTAGCGCGGGTTCGGCTCGAAGTGGCTGATCGCGTAATGCGGCGCGCCGGGGCCGATCGGGTTGGCGAAGCGCATGACGCGGTTCTTTTCGTCGATCTCTTGGATTCGCACGCGCGACGTGGACCAGTCGTGCAGGAATACCACTTCGGCCTCGTGCGGGGCGGCGAGGGGCTTCACGTCGCCTTCGCGGAACGTGAAGCTGGTGCGGTTGTCCGGCCCGGCTTGCTCCACGCGGAAGTAGCCGGTGTTGGGATGCCGCGCTCGCGGGCGACGCTCGCCCCCGATAAACAACTCGCGAAAGCTTCCGGTTTCGCCGGTCGCCTTGGCTACGTCGGCCACCAGCAGTTCGCCTTCTTGCCGCCAGCCGGCGATGGGCTGGCCGCCGCTAATGACCACCTGTGCTCCCGGCGCGGCGGCGTAGGTGAGGCTCGCGCCGTCCTTGGCCGAGTCCCGCGGATCGAACCGCAGCGGCTCCTCTAGTCGATACACGCCGGCTTGCAGCCAGACCGTCGTTTCGCCCTGCTGGCCGCGCGCCAAGTCTCGGGCGCGGGCGAGGGTCCGCAGCGGCTTGTCCTTCGTGCCGGGGTGGGCGTCGTCGCCGCGGGGCGATACGTGAATTTCACCGGCCGACGCGGCGCAAGTCAGGGCCAGGATCGCGGCAAGTGGGAAAGCAAAGATTCGTAAACGGACCAACATGGCGCATCTCCAAAAGGGAATCGCTTCCTCCCGCGTGGCGCACGCGCTTTGAGCATGTGAAGAAATCGCAAGGCGGCGTCGCGCGCACTTCTCAGAGGTTGCGGATCTTTGGTAGGTCCCGCTTGCCGAGCGGGACTTTCTTTCCGCCGAACCGCTAATACGCGGCGCTGGCGGAAGGTCCCGTCCGGCAGACGGGACCTACTTGCCGAAACATTCATAACTTCTCTGGCGTGGGCGCCGTTGACCCGGCAATGCTTCACAGGCTCTTTGCGCGTGGGAAAACCATGCGCGGCGACACGGGTTACTTCGCTTGCGTGTTCTCCAGCGCAAAGGCCAGCACGTCGGCGGCTTCTTCGATGATCATGGCGGTGGGCTTGCCGGCGCCGTGCCCGGCGCGGGTCTCGATGCGGATCAGCACCGGCGCCTCGCCGGCGTGCGCCGCTTGCAGGGCGGCGGCGTACTTGAAGCTATGGGCGGGCACCACGCGGTCGTCGTGATCGGCCGTGGTGATTAACGTGGCGGGATACTTCGTGCCGGGCCGCAGGTTGTGCAACGGCGAATAAGCCAGCAACGTGGCGAACTCCTCGGGGTTCTCCGACGAGCCGTACTCGCTGACCCAGGCCCAGCCAATGGTGAACTTGTGGAACCGCAGCATATCCATCACGCCCACGGCGGGCAAGGCGCAACCGAACAATTCTGGTTGCTGCGTCATCATGGCTCCGACCAGCAGGCCGCCGTTGCTGCCGCCGCGCATGGCCAGCCGCTTGGGCCGCGTGTACTTGTTGTCGATCAGCCAATGGGCGGCGGCGATGAAGTCGTCAAACACGTTCTGCTTGCGCTGCTTCATGCCCGCCTCGTGCCATTCCCGGCCGTATTCGCCGCCGCCGCGAAGGTTCGGCACGGCGTAGACGCCGCCGTTCTCTAGCCAGACCACGTTCGAGACTGAAAAGGCGGGAGTCAGCGAGACGTTAAACCCGCCGTAGCCCGAGAGGATCGTGGGGTTGCCGCCGTCCAGTTTCAGTCCCTTGCGGCTGGTGATGAACATTGGCACGCGGGCGCCGTCTTTGCTGGTGTAGAAGACTTGCCGCGTCTCGAAGTCGTCTGGGTTGAAATCGACCTTCGGCTGGCGATAGACGCTGCTCTCGCCGGTCTCGACGTTATAGCGGTAGATGGTGGTCGGCGTGGTGTAGCTGGTGAAGTAGTAAAACGTCTCGGCCGAGTCTCGCCGCCCGCCAAAGCCGCCGGCCGAGCCGATGGCCGGCAACGCCACGTCGCGCACGTACTGGCCTTGCAGGTCGAAAATCTTGGCGTGCGATTGCGCGTCTTCCAGGTAGAGGGCGCAAAAGTAGTTGCTCACCATGCCCACGCCTTCCAGCACCGAATCGGCCTGGGGGATCAGCTCGCGCCAGTGAGTGCGGTCGGGTTGTTCGATGTTCACCGCCACGACCCGCCGCAGCGGCGCGTCCAGGTCGGTCACCAGGTAGAACACGCCATCGTCGTTGCCCAGGAAGCCGTACGCGGCGTCGAAGCCGGCGATCAACTCCACCACCGGCGCGTCTTGGATCCGCAGGTCTTTGTAAAACAACTGGTTCTTGCGCTCCGTGCCGCGCCAGACCGAGATAATCAGGTAATGGCCGTCCTCGGTCACTTCGCCCGAGAAGCCCCATTCCTTCTCGTCGGGGCGTTCGTAGATCAGCACGTCCTCGGACTGCGGCGTACCGATCTTGTGGAAGTAGAGCTTTTGATAGTAGTTGGCGGCGGTCAGCTCCTGGCCGGGCTTCGGTTCGTCGTAACGGCTGTAGAAGAAGCCCGTCCCGTCGTTCAGCCACGAGACGCCCGAGAACTTGATCCACCGCAGGTGATCGTCCAGCGGCTGGCCCGTGGCCACGTCCAGCACCTTCCACTCGCGCCAGTCGGAGCCGCCATGTTGCAGGCCGTAGGCGAGCAGCTTGCCGTCGTCGCTGGCGGTCCAGCCGGCCAGGGCGGTCGTGCCGTCTTCCGACAACCGGTTAGGATCGAGCAACTGCCGCGGCTCGCCGTGCGGCCCTTGCGAGACGTACAGCACGCTTTGATTTTGCAGGCCGTCGTTACGCGTGTAGAAGTACGCTTCGCCGCGCTTGCGGGGCAGGCCGTAACGCTCGTAGTTCCATAGCTCGGTCAGGCGCTTTTGTAGCCGCGCGCGGTGCGGCAACTTTTCCAGATAGCCGAAGGTGACCTTGTTTTGCGCCGCGACCCAGGCCCGCGTATCCGGGGCGTCGGGGTCCTCCAGCCAGCGATAGGGATCGGCGATTTTTCGTCCGTGGTAGTCGTCAACCTGGTCGACGGTCTTGGTGGCGGGGTAACTCAGTTTCTCATCCTCCTTGCGCGTGGGGGGTTGCTCCGCCGGGGCGAATCGAGGGAAAGGCGCCGCGGGAAGCAGCAGCGACACGAGCAGCCCCAGAGCGATTTTCCTACGGTGCGGCGACCTTCCCGACATGCGATTCCCTTCCGATTAACGAGGCGACATGGAATAAGAGGGCGTTTTCGGAATTGTAATCGCACCCCGGCCGAAAGGAACCCGCCCACGCTCCGCGACTGGGTTAAATGAAGCGTGGGGCAGGCATCCTCCGCAGTTCCAAACTTTCGCTCCGCGCGGAGGCGCTCGTCGGATTCCGTCGCCGCCGGGACAAGCCCGGTGGGGGGTGGAAACATCGCGGGAACCTGCATGGGGGATTTTTGAAACTGCTGATCCTGCCTGTCATTCTTCTGTTTCTTTGGCCGGCAGGATCAGGAACTCCAAAGTTTGGGGTGTTCACCGTCTTTTGATTCGGAAGCGGCGCCACACCTGGACAGTGGACCATTGCTTCAAAGTTTGGAGCTACTGAAGGCGCCTGCCCCACGAGGAAATGGCCCGCCACCCCCGTGCCTCCAACGTGGCCGCGGCGCTGGGAACGCGGTATAAAGATGCGTGATCCACGATTCCGGAGGCTGTTAACCTCCGGCTATTTCGCTGCGTGGTGTGGCGTTCTTTTAATTTGCAATTCCTTATGCGTGTCATTGCCGTAGGCCGCGCCGACCTGCCGCCGTTTACCATGCCGGATCGCTTTCGGCTGGACGTGGCGTACTTTATGACGCCCGCCGATCACCCCGACGCGCCCCGGTTGGAGCCAAATGAGTACTGGGTCCGCGGGGACGACGCGCGGCAATGGTTGGACGATTTGGTGGTGCCGGTAGTCTCGCCGCTCGACGCCGAGCACGTGGCCGAGATCGAACTGACCGAAGAGCAAGAAGCCTGGCTCCAGTGGATGGTCGATCACCAGGTGGAGCACATCCGCCTGGAAGCGTAGTGTAGGTCACTCGCTCTAATGAGTGAGTCGAAGAGCGCCGCACTGAAAATCCGCGCTAGTGCAGTT
>JAANMU010000140.1_pt1 | contig 91241 bp, 76 predicted proteins | sample 7279701 | NCBI WGS metagenome assembly JAANMU01 (sample SAMN14094539, study PRJNA606508) | bioreactor metagenome | isolation source: A lab-scale SPAN reactor treating ammonium-rich wastewater day 57 | place: Ireland: Galway | collected 2017-03-13 | reverse complement strand
GGGGCGAGGGCTTCATCGCGCGCGTCGGCAAGGGCTCGAGCGGGCTCGACCGGCCGCGGGGCGAGGGCTTCATCGCGCGCTTCGGCAAGGGCCCGAGCGGGCTCGACCGGCCGCGGGGCGAGGGCTTCATCGCGCGCTTCGGCAAGGGCCCGAGCGGGCTCGACCGGCCGCGGGGGAGCATCGACGTGCTCTTCCAAGCTGACCCGGACACGCTCCTGTCGTGCGTCGCCCCGGTCTTCCGACCGGGTATGAGGAGCATCATCGCGCTCTTCCGCCACGGCGCGAGCAGCATCGACACGGCGCGGGGTCGCATCATCGCGAGCATCCACCAGGGTCGTAGCCAGCTCAACGGGGCGCGTTGAAGGCTCCTCGGGCGGAGGGTCGGAACGGGCTGGCTCGATGCGTGCGACAGCGGGGTCCCCGATTCGTGTACTTCCGGGACGAGAGAGCTCTTGCTCCTGGACCCGATCTTCCGAACGGGCGCTCATTTCCGTCGGTCGAGGCGCATCGTCCTCGGCGCGCCGCGCACCGGCCACCGACTGACGGGTGTCATCCTCGGCGGCCCTGACAACCAGCACCGTCGGACCATCCTCGGCAGGTGGGCGCGTGGCACCTGCCCTGGAAGGAGTGTCCTTTAGCTCGCTCACCACCACGACGGGCGGGCGACCACCATCCTCGGAAGGCTTGTCTTTGCTCTCGCTGATCACCACCACGATGGGCGGGCTGCCACCATCCTCGGAAGGCTTGTCTTTGCTCTCGCTGACCACCACAGCGGGCGGGCGGCCCCCATCCTCGGAAAGCTTGTCTTTGCTCTCGCTGATCACCACCACGACGGGCGGGCGGCCACCATCCTCGGAAAGCTTGTCTTTGCTCTCGCTGACCACCGCCACAGCGGGCGGGCGACCCCCATCCTCGGAAGGCTTGTCTCTGGTCTCGCTGATCACCACCACGACGGGCGGGCGGCCATCATCCAGGGAAGGCTTGTCTTTGCTCTCGCTGACCACCACCACAGCGGGCGGGCGGCCCCCATCCTCGGAAGGCTTCTCCCTGCTCTCGCTGACCACCACCACAGCGGGCGGGCGGCCCTCGGAAGGCTTGTCTCTGCTCTCGCTGACCACCACCACAGCGGGCTCTGAAGGCCGCTTGTCTTTGGTCTCGCTCACAGGCGTCTGGGCAATATCCTCTGAGGGTCGTGCCTCGGCCCCGCGAGTCGATTCCTCGGAAGGCTTTGGGGGCCCGGGCTCGCTCACCCCCCTCACCTTTCGAGGTGGCTCGCCCTCCGGTCGGGCTGATTTCTCGAGCTTCTGGACGAGCTTGAGAGCCGGCTCGTCCTCATCGGAATCGAGCAAGCGCTTGACCTCTCGCGCAATCTCAGCCCCTTTCACCTCGGCACCCGGGCGCACTCGAGCTTGTCCGACAAGCTCCTCCAGAGCGCGCTCCTCGATCAGGCGCCGACGAGGAGTATCCTCGGAGCTTTCAGAGCTCGGACTCACCCCTCTGCCCAGTTTCATTATAGCTGCATCTTGATCGGGGCGGGCACTTCTCCGACGGGGAGTGTCCGGGAAGACCGCCTCCAGCGCATCCGACCCCTTCTTGAGCACTTCGCCCACGAAGCGTAGTACCCGGTCTGGCTCGACGCGGCGGCCAGGCCGTTTCGGTTCGGCCGGCTCCACCTCTCGCTTGAGGAAAAGCTCTATCTTCTCGACCTTACGGTCGTCCCCAGACCTCGCCAACCAGGCCTCCCGAGCGCCAACTCCCCATGATAGGCTACCAGCCGGCGCCCGGAAGCTCAACGAAAGCAATGTTATCTTTCAGTTACAGACAGGTGAACAAATTGCTCACATCAAGCTGATGCAAAGGCACGGACGCACTCTTGCATCAACCGCTCGCGCTGACTTCGGCAATGGGTGACGAAGGCGTGAATGCCCATGCGCTCGATAACCGACTTGCGCCAGAACTCCTCGAGCCGAACCGACTGAACCTCGAGATCCTGGACCTGGCCGAGCAACTCCTGACCGTGGCGCAACTGCTCGAGGTCCGGCTGGCCGAGCCCCAGGGCCGCCACCAGCTCGGCCTGATAGCGGTAACGCTTGAGAGCGATCCGCACCTCGTGCCAGGGAGCCTTGCGGCGCACCCGCTCGTGCCAGTCACTCTCCACCCTCTCGAGGCTCTGGAGAATCGCCGACTCGTCGGCATCCTCGGGAACAGCCACCCGGGACAAGGCTCGTTTGAGCTTCTTGCGGGAAAACTGCTCCAGGTCTTTCAGCAGACGCTTGGAAGCCCGCTTGATGCGCCGAGGCAGGCGCACCAGCATGGCATCCAGAGCGGGCCATTCGCCTCGCTGATCGGCCAGCCAGACCTCCAGAACGTGCAGATCCCGAAGGGGGCCCGCCAGCTTGCGAAGCCCTCGTACCCGTCGGCGGGGCTTACGCACCCGAGCTCCCAGACTCTTGAGCATTTCGAGACTGGCATCGAGTCGGCGGCAGGCCACCCGAAGGTCGTGCACAGCCGGCTCATCCGGCTTACGTGCAGCCCGAGCAAGACAGGACAGCACCTTGCGCGAGCGTTCGCGCACAAGCTCCTGCAATCGTTCCTGAACCGTCGGGAGCGTCATAGGGAACGCAGTTTCGAGAGGGGGGCCACCTAACCCTCGGAGGTCGGTGGACACGCCCGAATGGGGCGCCCTATTCAAGACCATCCACGGACACGCCCGAAAAGGGCGCCCTATTCAAAACCATCCACGGACAACTGACGAGGGCTGCTAACCCTCGAAGGGAAGCACGATGTAGTAGCCGGGATAATGGGCCCCCCAGCGGCCCGGCTCGATGCGCGACAGGTCGAAGGAGCCAGAGAAGGTCTGGTCGGCGGCCCGACCCGCGCTTTCCACCGGCAGTTTGCGGGCCAGCCCGTAATGCCAGGCCAGGAGCCCATCATAGGCATTGGGGTCGGCGCTGTAGTAGCCGGCCGACTGGCCGCTCAAAAGCAAGTATTTGCTGCCGCAGGGAGCCACTTTTTCGCCGTGATCGAAACGATAGCCCCGCGCTGCGAGCGCCGCAACCCGCTCGGGCACCTCCTGCTCCGGGTGCCCGGCCGTGTAGACGATGCTGCGGGAGAGGTCGGGCAGATGCTCGGCGCCCGGCAGGGGACCGCTGGTTTCGAGCTGGTCCTCAACCATGCGGATCCACCACTGGAAGGCGGGGTAGTAAAGGTAAGTGTAGAGTGGCCGGGTCCCGTCATGCAGGCCCACGATCACGGAGTAGTAAGGCTCGCCTTCGGTATAGCGACGCGTGCCATCGATGGGGTCGAGGCTCAGTACCAGGCGAGAATCGGCCGAGAAGTCAGCCTTCAACGCGGCCAGCTCAGGGTTGCTCTCCTCGGCCAGCAATCGGCATGCAACCAGCGGGGTGTTCACCAATGCCTTCAAGATCATCCGCTGCACAGCCAGGTCGGCGTCGGTAACCAGGTCGGTCTCCAGGTTCCCCGTGCTCGATTTGAGATGGCTGGCCACGTGCCCCTGCAACTCGCGGGCCAGGTCTCCGGCAGCCAGGAAGACGTCCTCGTGGGACTGCAATTGCTGGAGAAGTTGGCTGTTGCTCATAGCGCGGCAGGTTTACCGGAGACCATCAGCTTTCCTGGCGAGTGCAGGAATCTCAGTCAGGACGACTGATCTAACAGATATGATAGTGTTCAGATTGATGCTGCTTCTGTCCCTTTGCGCCGGTCTGGCCCGGGCAGAGCCCGGAGTGGCCGTGATACTCGACTCGCGCCAACCAGGCCAGAGCGAGCTTTCGGCTCGAGCCCGGCGGTTCGTCTACGTCCTGATCAAGCAGAACCAGCTGGCAAACTATCAGTTCAGCCTCAAGACTGTGGATCTTGCCACCCCTGAAGGGAGAGAGTTCCAACGCGAGTTCCGGCTCACCGGGCGCGACGTGCCCGCCCTGGGCTATTACCAGCGCGAGGGGAACCGCCTGCACCTGCGCAATCTGGTTCGGGCTTACCGCAACCCGCAAGAAGCGGCCGAGGACATGTTCCGGTGCGCTCAGGTGGAGGCCCCCGAGCTGATCACCAGCACCTCTGTTTTCACAGGAGCCAGCCTGGAAAGCCAACCGGTCGGGGCTCGGGTTCTGGACGGAGAAGCCGAGCTGGGTGTGACCCCCTGCCACGTCAACCTGACCCCGGGGAGGCACCAGCTAACGCTCAGCCACCCGGACTGCCTGCCCGAGACGGTCACCCTCAACTTGAAGGCCGGAGACCACCCGGTGCAGACGCTCCAGCTGACCCCGTGTCCCTCCCAGCTCACGATCGAGTCCGCCGGTCAGCCCCTTGAGGTCAACCTGGACGGGCAACCTCTGGGCCCCACCCCGGTCACCATCCCGACCGTGGCTGGCTCGCACCGCCTGCAGGCAACGGCCGAGGGGGTCTTCCCCCTCCAGGTTGACCTGAGAGCCGAGCCCAACAGGCGGATGCTGGCTGTGCTCCAGCCCTCTCCCCGTCGGGTCCGAGTCGGCTGGGCGGGCCTCGAAGCCGAGGGCTATCGCTACCGGCGCACCGCCTATGCCTATCCTACCGTCAGTCTCGGTTACGGCTGGGGACGCCGTGGCTGCGGTAACTGGGGCGGCTGGGGGAGTAGATATGGTTACTACGGCATCCCTTACATGGTGGAAGAGAGCGTGCAGCTTTCAGCCTTTGATTTGACCGAGCAGGCAGAAGAGCAGTTAACCCGGAGTGACCGTTTTACCCTGGTCGAGGGCGGCCGCTCGGCCGACTGCCTCATGCGCTACCAGGTGCAGGCCCTGCAGGGCGAGGTGGTGGGCGAGTTGAGCTTGCTCGACCCCAAAGGGGAAACTCTCCAGACCTTTACGGCCCGGCGCGAGATGCCCTGGCTGACCTTTGATACCGAAGGCTCGGCTCGCAAGCGAGCGGCCGAGGTGGTCGCGGAGCTGACCCTGGCGGCCCAGGAGTGGATCGAGCAGAATCTCCAGCCCTCCGCTCTGAGCCCCGAAGACCAGGCCGCCTCGGTCAAAGTGACCGAGCTCGGCCCCCTGCCCTGACCAATTGTATTCCAAGACACAGACCTGAGCACCCGACTCAAGCTACCATGGTAGATGGCGGTAAGGAACCAGAGTTCCCAATTTGCCATTTTCGCCCAAAGTCATACCTGAGTAGCACGAACTAGCTTCAGTCTTACGATACAGTATAACTGAGCGACAAGCGTGAGACGGGAGGGTCATCTTGCGAGGGAGATTTGCAGGTCTTGGATTTTCATTACTCGAGGTGGTCATTGCCGTCTCGGTTCTGAGCATAGCGGTCCTCGGCGTCATGTCCGCGATGACCTACTCCGTGACCCAACAAAAACATGCCGAGTTGGTGCCCGTGGCTGCCTATTATGCCCAGCAAATCTTGGAGGACATCAAGATCAATCGGCGCCACACCTCGGTGGCCGCCCCGGGAGTGCCCAACGCCGCCAGCGGGATGAACAGCGCGACCCTGGTGCCGATCGATGACCCGCCGTTCACGGCTGTCTTCAACCGGGTGCGCGATACTAACGGAGACAACCTGATCGACGGCAACGATGCCTTTGTCAATCTCGACCGCTACCAGCGCAGCGTAACCATGACCCGTCTGTCCAACAATCCCGCCCACTATCGCTACAATCTGATTCAAGTGGTCGTCACGATAGCGTGGCCCGAGAACTCGGGCGTGGGCGACCAGGGGGCCAACGTCGTCACCCGCCGCCTCCGTCTGGAAGCGGTGCTGAATTGAGGTCTGCATGAAACGAGTTTCCGTACGGGGAGCCACCATCTTCGAGTTGCTCGTGGCGATGTTCATCTTCTCTATCGTGAGCACCCTGGTTGTGATTCTCTCGGCCAACGCCAACGTGGTCTCCGTCTGGGGAGAGAAGCGCAACGAAGCCCTGCGCGTCAACCGCGAGACCAACCGGAAGATCGGCTACATCTTGCGCACCGCCACCTCCCGGCCCGAGTTCACCAACGAGCCCCCACAAAATGCCGTCCTGTCTGCCACGGGCACGTTGCGGAACACCGACCCGACCCAACCCCCCTACCCGGCCGGCCACCAGGAGATCGTGACCTTCTGGGCCTCCACCCAGGATGCCCGACGGCTGATCCAGAATCCGGGCTTCCCGGTTCCCGAGTACCCCGCTCCCCTGTCTTTCGACCCGCGGACCTCGGTGATGGACGTTCCTAACAACTACTCGAGGATGAACCTGGTCTGGTCGATCGATACCGGCAACTTCACCATTGAGCTTCGCAGCAACGATGGGGCCACTTTGCTGGCCAGCAAGCAACTGACCGGCTACCTGCCCGGCAGCAGCCCGATTCGAACCGTCGACTTCACTCGCGACCAGGCGAGCCGTGCGGTCGGGATGTACCTGGAGACCCGCTCGCGGGATCCCAACAGCAAGTTTGCCGAGCGACGCTACGGCTCCACGGTCTACTTCCAAATTCCAGCCTGGCAATAAGTCCGAAGGGAGGACAAGCTCTTGAGAAAGAGAGAGTTGAATCGCAAGGGCTCAGCCCTGATTTTAACCATCTTCTTGATCATCGTCCTGGAATTCATTGGCATGACCTTCCTGGCTCGCGTTCAGGGCGAGATGGCCCAGACCACCCGCGACGTCAGTTCTTACTACGTCGTGCAGTCGGGTCTTTCGGATACCATGGAGTGGCTGCAGAACCGGGCCAACGCCAACCTGCTCGACAGCGCGGTTCTGACGCTGCCCACGGGAACCGATGCCAATGAGCCTCCCCTGATGCAGGTCTACTACGAGCGCGCCGGCCTGGCCTCGGGAACACCCCTTCCCAGCGGCTGGACCTGGCGCGTTCGCCTCTTTCCCGACCAGTTCACGGCCGGAAATGCCAACCTGAGCGGCGCCAACTCGGCCCACTGCTACAAGGTGGTCATCGATGCCATCGATCGCAATGCGAGCGTGAACGGAATGGTGCGCCGACGGGCGGTGGCCTGGTTGCACCAGGGCAGCTTTGCTCAGTTCAGCTACTTCTTCGGCCAGTTCGCCACCGGCAGCAACCTCTGGTTGAACCTGAGCACCTTCCGGGTGGAGGGACCCTTCCACACCAACGGAAGGCTTCGCCTGTCCATCCCCTCCTCGATGGACTGGGATAACCTCGGACCCGGAAACGATGGCTCCACGGCCAACTTTCAGTCGATGTCGACCTTCGCAAGCACCGACTCCAGCACGCCCGACGGTATCGAGTACAACACCTCGACCAGGCCCTATGACTCCGCAACGCTGCTGCCGATCAACCTCACCATCCCGGGCAAGACGCGCTATGACCGCATCGCGCGGCTCGGTCAGGCAGGCCTGAAGCCGGACAGCCCGATCAACATGCCCGCGGTTTCCACGCTCATGCAAGAAGCCGCCTGGGGCGACGACACCATGCCCCCGACCCCTCGCCAGGGGATCAACATCAATCCCGGCAACGTCGTGGAAACCCTGAGCGCCGGGGGCGCTTCGGTCCCGATCCCCAAGAACGTCAACGGCGTGCTCCTCCACGGGAACGACATCGACGCCTTCCAGATGCAGGTGGGCAACGACGCCCAGTTCCCCATCAACACCACCGCCCTGCGCGGGGCCAACAACGACAACGCCTCGTTTTTGATGCGCCAGACGGTCAGCGGAACGGCCCGCACCCGCCGACTGACCCAGACCTACTCCGACACGGTTCTCAACCCGGGCGGCACCTGGAGCATCAACGGCGTCTCCGTCAGCGGCTCGATGACCATTCCGGCCGGCTACACCCTGGTGCAGAACGATACCAGCGTCAAGACCTATGAGCTCTACAAGGACTATGGCAACGGGCTCTTCTACGGAACCCAGAACATTCGCAGCCTGGAGGGCAAGAACAAGGGTCGGCATACCATCTCGGTCAACCAGACTGGCAACAAAGAGATCCACATCTCCGACGAGCTCCTGCGCGCCGACGTGACCCCGGGCAGCAAGCCCACCATGGGCACCACCCGGGATCAGCTTGGCGTGGTGGGCTACGCCATCCGCTTCGCTCGCTACCGCACCGACGTAAACACGGGCTCCACCACCCAGATCAACCGCAGCCAGTGGAGCCCGAGCGACCCGCTGCACGTCTACGCTGCTCTATTCGCGGGCAAACCGGGCGACCCCAATTCCAACAGCGATACTATCGGCGGGGGAGTCGGAACGGTCGACTACAGCACCTCCTCCATCGGAGCGGGCGCCTTCCGGGTCTACGGAAGCCTGACCGAGAACATTCGTCAGGCCAAGGGGACCTTCAACTCCTCCACCGGCCAGGGCACCTCCGGAATGAGCTATCGCTACGACTACGACCCCAACTTCCAGAACGTTCAGCCGCCCTACTTCCCGGCCCAGAGCAACTTCGAGGTCCGCTCCTGGAGCGACCAGCCGATCAGCGAAGACGCCTGAGCCGTCCCGGTCCCCTGAGACGGGCGCCTGCGAGGGCGCCCTTTTCTCATTCCACTCCGGGCGAAAGGCCCAGGGCTCTCTCGAAGCGGGCGCGGGCCACCTGGGCGACGCGACGGGCCTGCACCAGGTTGGTAGAGGCGGTCAGCAGGGCTGCCTGGTTGTCGAGCACCTCCTGGAAGTTCCCCAGCCCCGCTTTGTAACGCCCCTCGGCGATGCGCACCGCTTCGCGGGCGTTTTCGGTGCCGGCCTCGGCGGCACCAAGGCTCCCTTCGGCCGCGCTCAGCTCGATGCTGGCCTGCAAGATCTCGGCGATCAGCAGGTTGCGCACCGTCTCGAGCCGCGCCCGGGCCGATTCGAGCTCGGCGCTGGCCTGGTCCACCAGTCCCCCCGTCAGGCCCCCGTCGAAGAAGGGCCACTGCAGGCTGACACCCGCCTGAAAGAAGGCGTTCTCGGGGGGGAAGCCCGGACCGCGGGCCACCGGGCCGGCGGTGGCCACCAGGGCGGGCAGGTTATTCTTCTCGGCCGCCTTCAGGCCGTACTCGGCCGACTCGACCCGGGCCAGAACCACCTGCATTTCCGGCCGGCGGGGGAGAGACCGCTCGATCAGGGCATTGAGGTCTTCGTTGGGAAGAGGCTGGGAGGGCGTCAGGTCGGCCAGCAGGGGGGTACGCGGGTCCAGGCCCACCACCCGGGCCAGCCGCACCCGGGCGCTCAGCTCGGCGGCTCGGGCCCGATTGAGGTTGACCGTGGCCGCCGCCACGGCGGTCTGGGCCTGCACCAGATCGGCCGGCAGACCCAGCCCCGACTCCCAACGCGCCTGGGCCAGGCTCAGGTTGTGGCGCTGGTTCTCGAGGTTGGCCTGGACCACCTGAGCCTCTTCGGTGAAGGCCACCCAGTCAAAGAAGGCCGTCTTGGCGTCCAGCACCAGATCGGCCCGGGCTCGCTGGTAGTCGGCCTCGACGGCAAGCTGCTCGTGATAGGCCCGGCCCACCACCGAATCGGTGCGGTTGAAGTCCCAGAGTAGTTGGCGCAGTTGGGCCTGGGCTTGGCTCCCTCCCCCACCTGCGGCCGGGTTGCCCCCGCCCGAAAAGCGCGGGTCTCCGGTCAAGGGGGTCTGGTTGCTGTAGCTGGAGCTGAGGCTCAGCCAGGGGAAAAGGCCGGAGCGCGCCTGGGCGGTCTCCCCCGCGGCGGCTTCGGCCGCAGCCAGGGCGACCCGAAGCTCGGGCTGACGCGCCAGGGCCAGGCGGGCCGCTCCCTCGGCCGTCAGCGCCCCCGGACCGGCCTCGGGAGCATCCGGCAGGCGCAGCTCGACCGGAGGAGGCACCGGGTGAATGCGGGGGGCCACCGGCGTTTCGGCCCCAGCGGGTAGAGCCAGCAACAGCCCCAGCCAGAGCGCCCTCAAGGCTCACTCCCGAAGGGGAGCGCCTCGGCCGCCTGCAGCAGCTCCTGCAAGCTCCGAAACAGCTCCTGGCTGCGCTCCTCCCCCATTCGCTCGAGCGCCTCGGCTGAGCGCAGTGCTCGCTTGTCCTCTCGCCTCTGAAGCAAGGCCGAGCCTTCCGAGGTCAGCTGCAGGGTCTTGCAGCGCCGGTCCGAGCCCTCGGGCAGGCGCTCCACCAGACCGGCCCGCTCCAGACGGTCGGCAATCTGGGTGGCTGCGCTGGTGGTGGAGCCCAGCTCGCGAGCCAGCCCGGTCAGGGTGCGCGAGTGCTGGCGCAGCACTGTCAGCACGCGTAGCTGGGCCACCGGTAGCTCGCTGACCGGGTCATCGGGATCGAGCACCCACAACCGGCGCATAACCTGTTTGAAGAGAAGCTCGAGCTGGCGACCCCGGTCGATGCTCATCGCGATACCAGTGCTTTGAGCCGCGTCTCCACCCCGTCGAGCAGGCTGTAGACCGCCGGAACCACGAGCAGGGTCAGGAAGGTGGAGGCGGTCAGGCCCCCCACCACCGCGGTGGCCAGGGGAGCCTGAATCTCCGAGCCGGCTCCCAGGCCGATGGCAATGGGCAGCATGCCCAGCACCCCGGCCCCGGCCGTCATCAGGATGGGACGCAGGCGGGTGGGGCCCGCCAGCAGCAGGGCCTCGTCACGCCCCATGCCGCGTGAGCGAAGCAGGTTGGTGTAGTCCACCAGCAAGATGCCGTTCTTGACCACGATCCCCACCAGCATCAACAACCCCACGAATGCGGTCAGACCAAAGGCCCGCCCGCTCAAGAAGAGGGCCAGCAGCACCCCGGATGCGGCCAGCGGCACCGAGGTGAGCACCGTCAGCGGGTGAACCAGCGACTCGAACTGCGAGGCCAGCAGCATGTAAATGAGGCCGATGGCCAGCCAGACCGCCACCCCCATGCCGGCGAACTCCTCGGCCCGGCGCCGCTGGTTGGAGCCCCAGTCCCAGTAGTAGCCCTCGGGGAACTCGATCCCGTCGAGCACCCTCTGGGCCTCGGCCTGCACGTCACTGAGCGAGCGCCCCTCGGGCTCGGCGGTCATGGAGACGTAGCGCTGGCGGTTCAAGCGGGTGATCTCGCCGGGCCCCTCGGCGTAACGCGAGCGAGCCACCTGACCGAGGGTGATGTACTGGCCTGCGGGGGTGCGCAGCGGGAGGCCCGCCAGCTGATCCACCGTGCGCCGATCCTGCTCGGGGAATTGCACCGTGATGGGGTACTGAAAGCCGCCCTCCTGGAAGTAGCCGGCCAGGGTTCCGCTGGTGGCCGTGCGTAGCGTGTCGGCCACGTCCTCGAAGGTCATCTCGAGCTGACGCAGCTTGGAGCGGTCGACCGTCCACTGCACCTCGGGAGAGGCCGCTTCGGTGGCCAGGTTGATGTTGACCAGTCCATCCACCGTCTCGAGCTCGCTCACCACCCGCGCCGAGAGGGCTGACAGCACCTTCAGGTCGGAACCGAACAGATTGACCTCCAGGCCCTGGTTGCGACCCGAGATCATGGTGCTGACCAGGTCGTAGGGCTGGATGCTGACCCGGGCTCCTGCCAGTGCCGAGAACTCTCGTCGCAGCGCCCGGATGGTCTGAGCGGTGGTGTGCTTGCGATCATCCTTGAGCTTGACCGTAGCCGAGCCCAGGAAGGAGCGCTCGCTGGTGGTGGTGCCGCGAATGCTGAGACTGGTGCCGATGGCGGTGAAGGCGGTTGCCACGTCCGGGTTGGCGGCCAGAATGGCTTCTACGCGCTCCATGGTCTTGTGGGTGGTGGCCAGGGCGGTGCCCGCCGGCAGCTCCACGCGCACGGTGAAGTCGCCCGAGTCGGTGGCGGGCATCATCTCGGTGCCGATCAGGGGCCAGAGCATGAAGCTGCCCAGCGTGATGAGGGTGGCCCCGAGCAGCACCTGGAGGCGGTGGCGCAGGGTCCACTCCAGGGCGGCACGATAGGAACGCTCCAGGTGGTCCTGCCAGCCCCCCCAACGGTCGAACTGGCGCTGCAAGAAGCCCGACCCGGAGCTCTGGTGGCCGGTCATGCGGCTGGCCAGCATGGGCACTACGGTGGCAGCGTCCAGGAGCGAGACGGCCAGCGAGAACACGACCACCAGGGCGAACTGGAAGAACATCTGGCCGGCCTGGCCCCGGATCAAAAGCAGAGGGAGGAACACGATCATGATGGTCATGGTGGAGGAGACCACGGCGGTCATGATCTCGTTGGTTCCGGTCACGGCGGCTTCGACGCGGGTCGTGCCGTCGCGCTCGAAATGGCGGAAGATGTTCTCGAGCACTACCACGGCATCGTCCACGATCAGTCCGGTAGCCAGGGCCAGGCCCGCCAGGGACATGGTGTTGATGGTGAAGCCGCACAGGTAGAGCAGGCTGAAGGTGGAGATGATGGAGATGGGGATGGAGAGGGCCACAACCAGCGTGCTGGCCAGGTTGCGCAGAAAAAAGAGCAAGATCAGGATGGCCAGAATGCCCCCGATGATGGCGTGGTGAAACAGCTGGTCGAGCGAGTTGCGAATGAACTGCGACTGGTCGTAGGCCACCTGGAACTTGAGCTGGGGGAAGAGTTGCTCCACCCTCCGGATGCGCTCGAAGACTCTCTCGGCCGTCTCCACCGTGTTGGCGTCGCTCTGCTTGACGATGATGACGCCCACGGCCGGCTCGCCGTTGAGGTTGGTGTAGGTCCGCGTCTCGGGGTGGGAGTCGCGCACAGTGGCCACGTCCTGGAGAAGAACGTCCCCTTTGAGCGGTACCCGGGCCAGATCGGCCGGCGTCTGGAACCATCCGAGGCTGCGCAGGGTGTACTCGGTATTGCCTTCATGAGCAAGGCCCGCGGGCAGGTTCTGGTTCTCTTGCTGAATGCGGTCGATGACCTCGCTCAGACCGACGTTGCGTGCCTGCATCCGGTCGGGGTCGACATCCACCATCACGGCCCGCGTTTGACCTCCGGTCAAAATGGCGGCCGCCACTCCATCGGCCGACTCCAGGATGGGGGTGACCTGATTGTCCATCAGGGTGCGCAGCTTGACCGGGTCTTTCTCGCCCGATACAGCCAGGATCAGAATAGGAAGCTGGGAGGGGTCGAGGCGAAAGACGACCGGTGATTGCAGAGTGGGGTCGGTGGGGAAGTCGCGCCGGGCCCGCTCGACCTGCTGCAGCACGTCCACCGCTCCCCGCCCCACGTCGGTGCCCCACTGGAACTGCACCCGCACCTGCGACACTCCCTCGCTGGTGGTGGAGTTGACCTCATACAGGTTGGGCACGGCCGAGATGGACTGCTCGACACGCCGAGTGATCTGGGCCTCGATCTCCTCCGCGGCCACGTTGGGCCACTGAATCATGCACATCACGGTGGGCAGGGTGATGCGGGGCAAAAGGTCGACCGGGAGTCGGCTCAGGCAGATGGCCCCCAGCAACACCAGCGAGGCGATGCGCATGATCACGGTGATGGGACGGTTGACGGAGAGACGCGCCAGGCTCACTTGCCGCCCTCCGTCTCCGGCTTTACCTGCTGGCCGTCCTTGAGGGGGACGGCGCTCAGCGTGATCACCCGATCGCCGGCCTTTACCCCTTCGAGAATCTGTTGCCAGTCCGCCGTGGACATGCCCAGCTTGACGGACCTGCGGACCACCTTATCCTCCCGGTCGACCACCAGCACAGAGGGACCCTCGCGTACCGCGTCGCGCGGCACGGCCAGGCTCTTCCGGGCCTGCTCGAGCGGAACGCTGACGCGCGCGTACATCCCTGGCCGAATGCGCGGGTCCGACTCGACCCTGACCCGCATGAGAAACTGGCGGCTCTGAAGGTCTGCGGCCGCGTTGATCAAGACGATCTCGCCCGAAAGCGTCTTGTCGGGCAGCGAATCGAGCTTGACCGTCGCCGGGTCGCCGATCTCCAGGCGAGGCCGCACCTCCTCGGGCACCGGCACGGTGACCCAGAGGTCCCCGGAGGCCTGCACGGTCAGAATGGAAGTGCCCGGCTCGACCACGTTGCCGGGGTCGACCGAGCGGGCTGTCACCCAGCCATCCAGCGGACAGACCAGCACCGTGTCCTGGAGCCTGGAGCGGGCGCTCTGAAGGCCGGCCTCGGCGGCGTTGACCACCGCCTGCAGGGCGGCCAGGTTCTCGCCGTAGGCGGCGCCCTGCACGGTGTTGGCGCGAGCGAAATCCAGAGCGGCCCGAGCCTGCTTCAAGCGGGCTTCGGAGGCGGCCAGATCGGCTCTGGCCTTGGCTTTCGCAGCCCGCAGGTTCTCGCGGGCGGCGTTCAGATTCTCCTGGGCGACCTCGGTGGCAGTGCGGGCGTCGTCCAGGTCTTGAGCGGCGGTAAAGGCCTGGTCATACAGGCTCTGAACCCTGGCCTGACGGGCCCTGGCGTTGTCCAGGCTGGCCCGGGCGCTGCCCAGAGCGGCCTCAGCAGAGCCGACCTGAGCCAGAGTGGACTGGCGCATCTGCTCGAGGTCGGCCTGAGCGGTGGCCAGAGCGGCTTCCTGCTGGCCCAGCTCGCTGGCCACGGAAGCTTCCGTCGAGCCCCGCGTCAGGCGGGCCTGGGCCAGCCGATAGCGGGCCTCGGCCACGGCCGCCTCGCGCTGGTTGACCTGGGCTACCAGGTCGGCGTCGTCCAGGCGCACCAGCACCTGATCCTTGCGCACCCGATCGCCTCCCTGCACGGTCAGGTAGTCGATGCGCCCGCTGACCTTGGGCGAGATCTCCACCCGATGGGGCGACTCCACCGAGCCAACGGCCTCGAAGCTCTGCTCCAGGTCGCGCACCTCGACCGCCGCCAGCGAGACCACCGGGGGTGTGCGCTGACCCGAACGGCCGGACTTCTCGCTCATGCGCTCGACCAGACGCCAGCCGGTCACAGCCACCAGCACCAGTCCGACCACCAGCAGAACTCTTCGCCAGGTCAAATGATCGACCGCTCCTGTTTGAGGCTCAATGGTTTATGCCAATTAACTTTTTAGACAGATTAACCATGTCTGTCAAGGGGAGGGAGACAACCCTGAATCAGCGAATTGGGGCCCTCCCATGACCAAAGAGCCGTTTACAATCGAAGCCGAGCAAGAAGCGGATGGCCGCTGGGTGGCCGAAGTGCTGGAGATCCCCTGGATTCTCGCCTACGCCGAGACCCGCGAGGAAGCCATCACCCGGGTCCGCGACCTGGCCATGCGTACCCTGGCTGAAGACGGCGAGATCTGACCGGCGTTCAGAACAGCGCCAGCTGCTCGAGCGCCTCCTCGGCCCCGGCCACGCGGCCGTAGTGACCCCCGCCCCCCGCCTCGAGCCTGAGCAATCCCTGGCGGGCCAACAGGATCTGGCTGGCCAGCGGGTATCCCACCAGGCCGATCAGCTCTGCCTTGCGGGCCTTGTGCAGTACGGCCATCTCGCTTCCGAAGTAGGCGATCAGTCGGTCCAGAGCTGACCGTCCCAGGCCCGCCACGAAGTGGAGCGGAACCTGGTAGTGGTAAGGCGGACGATGCGGGGGGGACAGAGAGGGACCGTCGGCGATGTCGCTGACCCGGTCGAGCACCCCCCGCACGAAGTGCCGGGCGTCGTTACCGCTCGCTCCGCAGGCCGGGCAGCGAAGCTGAGGGGCCTGGCCGGTCACGGGCCGGTCGCAGTCGACGCACCAGGAGCGGTGATAGCGCCCCAGACGGGGGTCCATCCCGTAGTTGGCCACCACCTGCCGTCCCGCCTCGCGCTTGAAGGCCAGCATCAATTCGCGAAAGTTGGCCGCGCCCAGGCGCATCACGTTGTACTCCCGTCCGATTTTCTCCAGCGAATGAGCATCGGAGTTGGACAGGAAGGTGAAATCGCGCAGCTCGGTCAGGTGGTCGGCCAGCTCGGAGTCGGCCGACAGGCCCAGCTCCAGGGCCACCAGGTCCCCCTGGCGGCCGGAGAAGATCTGCTCCAGGCGCCGACCGGCGTTGCCGTAGACGCTCTTATGCGGGGTGAAGGCGTGGGCCGGCACCATAACGCCACCGGTGGCCTCCACCACGGCCATCAGCTCGCGCGCGGGCAGCCCGCAGCGCTGCGAGGAGAGCTCCATGTTGGTGATGTAGCGCCGCATGACCCGGGAGAACTCGGACAGGTTGCGCAGGTAGGGGAAGTAGCACAGGTGGTGGGAGACGCCGCCCTCCTCCTCCACCGCCTCCACTTCGGCACCCGCGATGACGGTCACCCGGTCCTTGTGGCGCAGGCCCCCCTCGGGCAGCTCGAGCAGCTCGCCCCGGTCGATCAGCTTCTTGAGGTCTTCCAGCACGCCCGTGCAGGCGCAGTCGATGATGCCCACCAGGTCGATGCCCTTGCGCTCGAGGCACTCCTTGATGATGGCCGCGAAAGTCAGGTTGCGGCTGGCCGTGATCTTGACCGGCTGCCCCCTGCCGTTGCGGCCCACGTGGACGTGCAGGTCGACATAATACTCGGCGAGCTCCATGGTTGAGAGCCGTTCAAGGGCGGAAGTGCGAACCTCCTCTCGAACAGCCCGTCCATGCCTGCTTACCGCATCGTGACCGCCCGCCTCGAAATTCGCTGCTGGCACCCCGGCGAGGCCGCCCGGCTCAAGGCCAGCATCGACGACAACCTCGAGCACCTGCGACCCTGGATGCCCTGGGCCCAGGACGAGCCGACTCCCCTGGCGGACAAGGTGCAGTTGCTGCGCAAGTTCCGGGCCAACTTCGACCGGGATGAAGACTTTGCCTATGGCCTCTTCTTGCGCCCAGAGGACCATGTGGTGGGAGGCGCGGGGCTCCATCGCCGACAGGGCCCGGGTAGCCTCGAGATCGGCTACTGGATCGACCGCCATCACCTGGGCCAGGGACTGGCCACCGAGGCGGCGTCGGCTCTGACCCGGGTGGCCTTCGAGCTCGAAAAGGTGGACCGGGTGGAAATCCGGGTCGATCCTGCCAACGTGGCCAGCGCGGCCGTGCCGAAAAAACTGGGATTCGAGCTGGAAGCCACCCTGCGGCGCCGCCTGGGTCTTCCCGGACAGAAGCTGCGTGACTGCCAGATCTATACCATGTTTACCGCCGAGCGGGCGAAGCTGGAGGGACCCCTGGAGGCTTACGGCGCGGCCGGCGAGCGCCTGCTCTAACCGATCAGGATCTTCTCCTCGGGATAGGTCACCAGCGTGCGGGCGGGCTCGGTGAAGGCCGCCACCACGGTCAGAACCCCCAGACGGCCGCAGAACATCGTCAGGCAGATCAGCAGTTGCCCAAAAGTGTCCAGGCGCGGGGTCAACCCCAGCGTGAAGCCACAGGTGGCGAAGGCGGAGACGGTCTCGAACAGGGCCTCGGCCAGAGTCGCCTGCTGGGTCAGGAGCAAGAGCCAGGAGATCACGCCCACGAAGCCCATGGCCAGGGTCAGGATGGCGGCAGCTTTGAAGATCGTCCCCGAAGAGAAAGAGCGGCGCGCAAAAACGACCTGGGGCCGGCGAGTGACGTGCGAGAGGAGCGCCAGCACCAGCACCGCCAGAGTGCTGGTGGTGATCCCGCCTCCCATCGAGGCCGGCGAGCCCCCGATGAACATCAGCACGCTCAAGACCAGCACGTTGGCGTGAGACATCTCGTGCAGGTCTTCGAGCACGAAGCCGGCCGTTCGGGCCGAGGCCGAATGGAACCACGAGAGCAGCAGGCGACGCTGCCAGGGCAGGTCAGAGAACAGGTCCCCGTCCCTGGAGAAGCCCACGAACAGGATGACGGTGCCGGCCACCAGCAAGAGGGCCACCGTGACCAGGGTCAGCCGGGTGTGAACCGACAGACGACGGATTTTGGGCCAGCGCACCACGTCGGAGAGCACCGGAATGCCGATGCTGCCCAGAATGACCAGGGCCGATATGACCAGCAGGGTGGGAGCGTCGTGGGGAAAGCCGGCCGGGGCGATGGGCGAGCCGGAAAAGAGATCGAAGCTGGAGTTGGAGAAGGCCGAGACCGAGTGCCAGATGGCCTGGTAGGCCGCCTGGGCCGGCCCGAAGAGCGGTGCCCACAAGACGAAGAGGAAGACGGCCCCGATCAGCTCGATGCTCAGAACGCCCACCAGCACGGCTCGCAAGAGCTGCAGGATGGAGGCGGCCGAGACCAGGCCCAGTGAGTCGCGCAGGGTGATGCGCTCTTCCATCGTGACCTGGCGCCCGAGCAGCATGAAAACGGCCACGGCCAGCACCATGTAGCCCACTCCGCCCACCTGCATCAGGCCCAGCAGCACCAGCTGGCCGGTCAAGGACAGGTCGTGGCCGGGCGTGATCACGGTCAGTCCCGTGGTGGCCAGGGCGGAGACGGCCGTAAACAAGGCTTCCATCAGCGAGAGGGGGCGCTCGGCTCCACACACGGGCATGGCCAGCAGCAGGGTTCCCACCGCCACCAGGGCGGCCATGCCGAGCAAGAGGCGCAGGGGAGGGGCCAGCCGCCGCTGCTGCGCGTGACGTTGCCGGCTGGCAAGCTGCAAGCTCGACTGCACGCGCCCGGCGACCTCCAGGCACTGGTCCCGAGGGTCGGTCATCTGACGGGATGCCAGGTTTCCAGACGCGCGATATCCTGGTCGGTGCCCACCAGCACCAGCCGATCACCGGCCAGCAGCTTCTCGTCCGCGCCGGGCATGGCCACCTCGCGCGCCCCCCGCAAGGCCACGACGGTCACCCCCAGATGCTTGGGCAGATCAAGCTCCACCAGCGTGCGTCCGGCCAGCTGATCGGGACAGGGCACCTCGCTGACGCTGATGCCAGGCTGCAACTCGAGCCGCTCGAGCACTTTTCCGGGCGAGGCCAGCTCGGTGGCCAGGCGCACTCCGGCCTCGTGCTCGGGCAGCAGCACCGCGTCGGCGCCCACCCGCAACAGGATCTTCTGCTGGCGCAGGGTGGAGGCCTTGCAGATCACCTGCCCGATGCCCAGCTCCTTGAGCAGGGCGGTGACCAGGATATTGCTCTCAAAATCGTCGCCGATGGCCACAACAGCAGTGGGGAAGTATTCCACCCCGATCTCGCGCAGGGCCTCTTCGTCGGTGGCGTCCAGGGCCACCGCCCCGGGCAGCACTCCGGCCACCTCCTGAACCAGCCGCGGATTGGAGTCGATGGCCAGCACGCTGTGCCCGAGCTGGGTTAGTTTCTCGGCCAGGCTGAAGCCAAAGCGGCCCAGACCGACCACCACGAATTCGCTGGGTCCCTCGCGTCTTGCCATCGGGGCCGGTGGTTCTGGGCGACCCGGGGTGGGCCCTTCCGATGCCTCTGCCATGAGGGGCCGCCCGCCAGGCGGCACCCCGGGTTGGCACGGATCAGAGAACGAGCTTTCGTCGTGATCCGCCCGGAAGCGGATCATGATCCGTCAGCGGCACGGATCAGAGAACGAGCTTTCGTCGTGATCCGCCCGGAACCGGATCATGATCCGTCTGCGGCCCGGATCAGAGGACGGACTTCCGTACGCAGGCTCGATCAGGCCGGCGAGGTGAGCATCAGTTCGCATAACCGCCTGCTTGCTTCCGTTCAGCAGCGTGGCCGAGGCGGTCGCCCGGAGCCCGAGCTGTCCGGTGCTCCTGCTCAACTCCGCTACATGGCTCTTCAGCGATGGGAATCCTCGGAGCGGTTTGGGCGGTTCTTTGGAATCCGGTGGCAAAGCTCGGATTCTTGCACCAAACCGTTTACAGGATGTTACCAACTTCCCGGCCAGCGCAAACGAATCTACCCAAATGACCCGGCTATGATCTCCTTACCGGCCAGCGAGTCAAAGCCAGAGAGCCGGATTCGGTGAAGGAGGTTCATCCCATGTCCGAGACGGCTTCTGTCGGTAGAACGGCTCCCGCTTCCAGGTCGCGTCCCACTGCAACCAATCGGCCCGGATCGGCCCGTCGTTCGGGGCGTTCCGGCTCGGCCCGGCCCGGCTCGACAGCCTCCCAATCGGCTCCGCGGTCGGTGACCAACCGCAAGGACCCGTTCAGCGACCCCTCCTATGTGCCCCGCACTCCGGGCTACGACCATTCTCGCCGGGATACCACCATCATCTCGCCCGAGGCCAGGACCGAGGACGACAAAGACCGGGTGCCCGAGGCCCTGTTGCGCTCGCTCGAGTCCTCCGCCACTCCGGTTCCGACCGACAAGATCGCTGACAGCCCCTTCAAGAATGACCATGAGCTGGTGCGCCGGCTGCTCCATGGCGAGTCGCCCACCGACCGGCCAATCAGGGATAGGCCCGTCGAGGCCATCATGAAGGACATGATGACAGCCCGCGCCCCTCTCGACGAGGCCAGCTTCAAGGACAAAACCCATCTCGAGGCAGAAATGGCTCACGCCTCCGGCCGGCCATTCCTCGATGAAGAGCGGACGTCCACCATGATGCTGCGCTCGCCAGCTTACGGTCGCACCCCCGAGGCTGACTCCTATGTTCACGACCTGATCATGCTTTCCGCCCGGGTCCGCGGGTCCGGCTCGGTTCCGTAAAAGGGATTGATGGGCGGAGGCGCTGGCCAGCAGGCCTGGCGCGGTCTTCTGCAGCACCTCCACCGCCAGGCTCCGTTCTCGACGTCATCGATGCCGCGACCTGGGGGTGGTCGCTCCAGTTCGGGCTCATCGGCGTGCCGGGTCTCCGCCCTGTCGACGGTTCGGGTATCATCGGTCGGACCTTCGGGGAATCAGGCCGCCGGCGGATTCTCCAGGTCGGTCGTGCGCCGGTCGAGCTCGCCCACCATCTGGCCCAGCTCGTGTACGCCCTCGGTCAGCTCGTGGAGACTCTCCTTCAGCTCCTGGATGCTCTCCTGGTGCTCGGCCCCCTGGGCGCGGATGGCCGCCTCCTGCTCGATGAGCGCCAGCCGGACCTGGTCGAACGCCTTCTCCACGATCTCCCGCTGGGTGGTCATCACCAGCTCGGTGTGCCGTTGCGTCCGGTCAGTTCGGGTCGAGACTCGCTCCACTCGGGTCTCCACTCGCGCCAGCCTCGCCTCGAGCCTCTCCAGCCGCTTGCGCATGTCGTCCATCTCGTCTCCTCCGGCCCACCTTCGTCCACCCGCCCCGCCAGCCAGGGCTGCCCGTCAAGTCCGATTTGGCGACTCTCTGTACACTTCCCTGCGACTCCTCATGGTCGAGGGCCCGAGGTTGCATGGGCCGTTCCACTCTTCTGGTGGGTGGTTGACACTCTTGAAGATCGTCCAGGCGTCGACCGTCAATCGCGACGCAGGGCCTGCAAACGCTCCTTGACGCGAGGCACCACCTCATCTTGCAGGGTTTGCTCGACGGCGGCCCGGGCCAGCGGACCGGGCGCGGTCTTCTCCAGCACGCCCACCGCCAGGCTCCTACAGCGAATACCGGGGCTGCGAAGGCCCGTGGCCACCAACCGATCGCGGTAGGTCTCGGCCGTCATGGCCTGGAGCAAGAACTCGAGACACGTGTGCTCGAGGCCGGCGGCATACTTCTCAGCGGGACCCAGAGCCATCGAGTCAAGCGGCAAGACCGCCTCGGCCTGGTCGTAGACCCGCTGGTGGCGCGCCAGGTCGCCGCGCTCGAGCAGGCCCCAGTATAAGAACGGGTCCAGAGACTCCTGGGTCTTCAGACGCGTAAAGGCCTCCTCCCACAGGTCCACCCCTAGCCTGGGGGCCAGCGTCCAGGCCCGATGGCGCAGGGCAAAGTCGTCGCTCTGGTAGGCCTGACGCAGCTGCTCCGGCCACTGGGGTCGTTCCAGCAGTCGGCGGCAGCGCTCGAGCAGGGCTTGGCGGCGCTCGGCCGTCCAGCCCAGGGGCTCGCGCAGGCTCCAGTCGGTCTCGGGGTTGGAGAGCCAGGCCTCGAGCTCGCCCACGAAGGTGAGTTGCTCGAAACTGGCCCGCTGCTCCAGGTGGCCGAGCAGCAGGCTGACGGCCTGCAGGCCCTCCTCGTAATCGTCGATGTCCATGGCGGGGCCGCCCTCGAGCAGGGCCCCCATGATGAGGCAGGCTCCGTCGAGCACCCTTGGGCCCGGATTATCCTGCTCCAGAGCCCGGTGCAGCTGGCCTCCGGTGGCGCAGGCGTAAGCCAGATACTCGGGCATCACCGAGTTGTCGCAGCCCTCCTCGAGCAGCCAGAGGCGAAGGTCCGGCTTGCCGGGAGCGTAGTCCACCAGCCGCTCCACCAGGTGGATCTTGCCCCAGCCGCGCACATGACGGGCCATGTCCCACCACAGGTTGGTCGGGTCGGGCCCGGCCAGCTGGGCCCCGGCCACGGCCGCGTACAGGGTGAACTCGTCGTGGCGGGCCAGCTTCTTGAGCACCCCGATGTCCTCCAGCCGGCCTCCCACCGACAAAAGCGAAATGCCCAGCTTGAGCGGGCCGCGGTGGCTGGACTTTTGAATCAGGAAGGTGGCCACCGGACGCACCTGGTTGGCCAGGCCCCGCCGGCGCAGCTCGTCGAGCAGCGGGTCAACCAGGGCCAGCACGGGCTCGTCGATACAGAAGCGGTAGAGCTCGGCCCGGGCTTGCTCCGAGTCCACTGAGCCCCGGACCAGCTCCACGGCCCGGTAGACCAGGTCGGCCTCCTTGCCTTCGTCGAGGGCGGCGGTGTGATGACTGAGGACGCCGTCCTGGGCGCCGGCGGCCCAGCGCAGGCCATCGGCCTGCTCGTCGGGCAGGGGCGGCTCGCCCGGGCCCTCCCAGCTCTCCAGAACCGACAGAATGGAAGGGCTGTCCGCCCAGGGCTCGTTGGACATGAAGGGGACATATGTTCTCTCCAACCACTCTTTGACCTTTCCCGATCACCGGGGGTTAACAGCTTGCTAACCCCCCGCCGGGCCAGGGCGGATACATTCGGGGGGTTATGGACGAAAAAGAGCACCACCCCTCCCAGCTTGAAGGCCTCCCCATCGGGGGCCATGCCGAGACCTTCACCGAGGTTCCCGACGACCCGTACGAGCCGGAGGAAGAGCCCGCTCCCATCGGCTCGCTCCAGGTCCAGCCCCCGGCCCACGACGCCAGTCCCGAGGAGAAGGACCTGCACTGGTACACCCACGTCTACCAGGGCGACAAGATGCCCCAGCTCACCTTCCGGGCCGTGGCAATGGGGGGATTCCTGGGCATGGCCATGTCGGTCTCCAACCTTTACACCACGCTCAAAGTGGGCTGGGCCTTCGGGGTGGCCATCACCGCCTGCGTCATCTCCTATGTGATCTGGAACTTCTTCCGGCTTCTGTCGGGCGGTCGTCTGAGCCAGATGTCCATCCTCGAGAACAACTGCATGCAGTCCACCGCCTCGGCCGCCGGCTACTCCACCGGGGCCACCATCGCCACCGCCTTCGGGGCCCTGATGATCCTCGACCCCTCCCACCTGCACCAACCGTGGTGGATCGTGGGCAGCTTCACCCTGGCCACGGGTGCCATGGGGGTCTTTCTGGCCATCCCCATGAAGCGCCAGATGATCAACCAGGAGCAACTGCCCTTCCCCTCGGGCATCGCCGCCGCCACGACCCTCAAGAGCCTTTACAGCGAGGGCAAGGAGTCGGTGCGCAAGGCCTACGCCCTGGTCGCGGCCCTGTTTTGCGCCGCCATCATCGCCATCTTGAAGACCGAGGAGGGGATGTTCAAGGCCACCGACCGGTTTTTTGGCTGGATGAAAGAGCACCTGTTCAGCGTCCAGATCCCGGCCGAGGTGCCTCACAACGGCTTCATGCAGGTGGCCGGAAAGAAACTGGCGGGCTTCAGCTTCGAGCCCAGCGCCCTCTTGATCGCCGCCGGCATGATCGTGGGACTGCGGGTCTCGCTCTCGATGCTGGTGGCCTCAGTACTGCTCTACGTCTTCATCGCTCCCTACCTGATCAGCCTCGACCTTGCGCAGGCCGGAGTGGAGGGCTACGTGGCCTCTATCCCCACCGGCGGTGGCGGCACCCTGTTCGCCCCCACGCGCTGGTCGCTCTGGGGCGGCACCGCTGTGATGGTGTGCGCCAGCTTGATGTCATTGGCCCTGCAGTGGCGCACCGTGGCTCGATCCTTCAATATCCTCAAGAGGAGCGGCGCCTCCCCGGTCAGCCAGGAGAAGCTCGAGGAGATGGCCCGCATCGAGGTGCCGGGCTCGTGGCTGGTGGCCGGCATGGTGCCCATCACCATCGCCATGCTGGTGGTGCAGATGGTCGCCTTCCAGATCGACTTCTTCGCCGGCCTGCTGGCGGTGGCGATGTCGTTCGTGCTCTCGCTGGTGGCCTGCCGGGCCACCGGCGAGACGGACACCACCCCCATCGGGGCCATGGGCAAGGTGATGCAGCTGATCTTCGCCTTCCTCTCCCCCGGCAACGTGACCCACAACCTGATGTCGGCCGGGGTGGCCGCCAACAGCGCCAGCTCCTCGGCCGACCTGTTGACCGACCTCAAGAGCGGCTATTTGCTGGGCGCCAACCCCAAAAAGCAGTTCATCGCTCAGTTCATCGGGATCTTCTTCGGCACCCTGGCCATCGTGCCGGCCTGGTATCTCATGGTTCCGACCATCGAGAAGCTGGAGGCGTTTCCCCTGCCGGCCACGCTGACCTGGGTGGCGGTGGCCCAGGTGCTCTCCAAGGGCTGGGCCAGCCTGCCGCAGTCAGCGGTCATTGCGGCCGTCATCGGGGCCTTCCTGGGTTGCCTCATCCCGATCCTGGAGAAAACCTTCCCCAGAGCGCGTCCCTACCTGCCCAGCGCCATGGGGCTGGGACTGGGCTGGGTGGTGACCTTCAGCAACGCCCTCGCCTTCACCATCGGCGCCCTGATCGCGCTGGTCTGGCTCAAGGCTGCGCCGAAATCACAGGAAACTTACAACGTGCCCATCGCCTCGGGGCTGGTGGCGGGCGAGTCGCTGGTCAGCGCGCTTTTAGCCATGCTGGCCACGGCCATCGGACTGCTGGCGGCCAACCAGGGTTAGAGCGTACGCGCGGGAACTTCGCTGCGGTTAAGCACAGTCGATCAGGCGCTGTCCGGTGTTCCCCTCACAACTCGATGAAGGGATTGACGACTGTCACACCGTCGTAGTCCTGGCTGTGGTTCAGGTCTTCACTGAGGACTTCGCCGCAGCGGGCGGCTTTGGCGGAGGCGAGGATGGCAGCGTCCCAATAGGAGATTTGGAAACGGTCCTTGATGTCTAAGGCCGACCGGAGGACGGCGACCGTGATGTCCTGAACGGGGAAGCGGAGCCATTTCTGAATCAGGCGAACGGCGATGTCGTGAGGCAGAGCATCGGGGCGTCGAGTGTGGGTTGCTTGAACGTAAAACTCTTGGAGTACTTGCACGGAGAGGACGAGGTCGGAGCTGACCAGGATCCGGGTTGCGACTTCGGTTTTGGCGGCGTGCGCAGGTTCAAGATCGAGCGAGTAGAGCAGGATGTTGGTATCAACGAAGCGCACTGCGGCTATGAAGCTCGTCGCGGCTGAGGTTATGAGCTGGATTCAGGCTAAGGCGACGGGTGCGGAGCTCGGCCCGGAGCTCCTGTTCTTCGCGCTCTAAACGTTGGAATTCAGACTCGGCCGATTCGCTACTGGTGAGGCGGATGAGAAAGGCTTTGAATAAGGCGGAGATCGAGGTGGACTGCTCCGCCGCTTTGATGCGGGCTAAACGGTAGAGTTCATCGTCCACGCTAATCGTGATGTTCTTCATGACGAGAACACAGTATCACAGTTTCACAGTTTGCGCAAAGCATATGGGCCGGCCACGTTGATCTGCTGCGAGACTGCCCCAGCCCTCCGCGAGCTCGCGCGGTTCCAACACCTGGACCTTAGCCCTGCCAGTTGCTCTCTGAGTTTCCCCAGCCGGCTCGCTCGGCCATGAAACGAGCATGCTCGTCGTGATCGCCGGCCACGGCCATGGTCTCGTCGGTCACCCGCTCGAGAATGGCCATCGAGGTCTTGCCGTTGGACACGTTCACCAGCCGGAACCCCTGGCGGGCGGCCTCGTTGAGCTGTGCTTCGATGCTGCCGGGCCCTTTGTTGCTGAGCTTGATGACCCGATAGTCGATCAGCACCTTAGCTGGAACCCTGCCACTCGTCGTCGACGCGGTTGTACTCTACGTTCTCAGCGAACCAGCGTGCCTTTTCTTCTTCGGACATCGATTCGAACTCGTCCTCCTCGTGGGGGCGCTCGAAAATGGCGTGCTGCTGGTCATGGTAGGCCATCGGCAGCAACCGGAAGCCGTCCTTGGCAGCCCGATTCAGAACTTCGTGCACGGTCTCGGTGGTCTTGTCGCGAAGATCGTAGACACGGTAATCGTAGCGATGAGGCAAAAGTCCCTCCCAGCGGGGTGATCAGGAGTTCGAATATTCTCACCTCTCCCGCCGAATCCTGTGAGTGTTGACGGTCCGGGCAGCAAAGCCTACCATGGCCTGCATGACCTCCGAGCTGATGACCCGAATGTCCCTCTGGCTGCTTCCCAAGAAGCCGCTGCTGCGCATGATGACGGCTGCCCACGTGCTGCTCTACCGGCTGAGCCAGGGGGTGGTGGGCGGGCTGGTGGCCGGGGTGCCCAACCTGCTGCTCACCACGGTGGGGCGCAAGACCGGCAAGCGCTTCACCTCTCCCCTCTTCTTTATGCCCTACGGCACCTCGTTTGCGGTGGTGGCCTCCTATGGGGGCAGCCCGGTCGAGCCCGGCTGGTGGAAGAACCTGCAGCATTCGGGACACGGCTGGGTCCAGGTGGGGCCTCACCTTTTTCCGGTCACCCCCGAGCAGGCTTCCCCCGAGGTCAAGGCCGGGCTCTGGAAGGCCTTCGTTCAGCTCTACCCGGGCTACGACGCTTACCAGGCCCGCACCGAGCGAGTCATTCCCATCGTGCTGCTGCATCCGATTTCAGCGACCTTTCAGACCTCGACGGTATCCTGAGCCCAGAGTACCGACGAGGAGGACCAAACCGATGCTGACGCTGGAGAACCCGCGCGCCTACCGCCCGGGGATGCATCCCATCCGACCGGCCAACTGGTCGGCCCCTCGCTCGTCCGTGCAGGTCCTGCGCCTCAAGACCCTGCGCCAGAGCCCCCTGGAGGACCCCCGCCGTCAGGCCCTCGAGCGCAGCAAAACACGAATCTACAGCCTGCTCGAGCAAACGAGCCCCCGGGCCGAGCAGGGCCCGGCCCCCAGCCTGCGCCTGAGCGCTGCTCGGGCCGCCAGCGCCCGCATCTTCGAAGCCCAAATCGAGAGCCATCCCCACACCGCCGTGAGCCGAGAGGACAATCGCCTGCAGGCCTTCCGCCGCGCCGTCACGACGGTGTATGACCTGCAGTCGGGAACGCAGATCGTCACTCGCTATGGCGAGCCGATCGCCGACCGGCGCAAGAATGCTCTCAACCGCGCCCGTCAGAATGCCTTCCAGGCTCAGGGCTACTGCTTCCCCCGCACGTTCATGAGCCGGCCCGAGAACAGGTAGGCTCCCTGCCCGGCTCGTCTTTGCAGGTTGCGAGGACGCCGGGCCTTCAACCCCGCCTGGCCCATCGCCTCGAGCCAGGTGCGCTCGGAGAACAGGCCCATCTGGTGCAGGTCGGTCAGACTGCGCAATCCGTCGCTCTCGCGGAAGAGGAACACGAACACCGTCTCCAATCGCTCGGGGCCGGCCCTGCGGCACCATTCCAGCACCTCAACCCCTTCTCCGCAGGGGTGGTGAGCCTGATGGTCACCCGGGAAGGTCTCCTGGACATAGTCGGGCACCGCCGCCACGATCCCGCCCGGCGCCAGGTGGCCGGCGGCCACTGCCAGCGTCTGAACGAGCTCGTCGCGGTGCAAAAGGTATGCCGCGGCGTCATGCAACAGCACCACCTCGAAACGCTCCTCGAGCTGCAGGTAGCGCATATCCGCGCAAAGATGACGCACCTCGGGGTTCAGGCGGCGCGAGACCCCGAGCATAGCCTCGGACAGATCCACGGCCGTGATCTGGCAGCTCGAGCTCAGATGCCAGACCAGATGGCCGCCTCCCGAGCCCAGCGCAAGCATGCGGAGGGGCCCGGGGCCCAGCTCCTGCGCAAAGAGCCTGCCCAGCCGCCCGGCTTCATCGCGATAGCGCTCGGGCGGGCTCAGCCGTGGCCACAGCTCGGCCAGCTCGTTGTACATGCGAGTCGGCATCGCGATCGGTTCCGTCAGCCCGCCCCTGCGCCCTGCCCGGGAGGCGATCAGAAGCGGGGCGGGAAGAAGAGCCTGCTTTGAGCATCAGCGGCCTGGAGTTTCTGGAGGTCTCCCTGGAGGCGATCTGCCTGATCGACCTCGAGGGGTTCTTTCGTTCCGTGAACCCGGCCATGGAGGCGACCCTGGGTTACCCCCGGGGCGGGCTGGTGGGGCTACATTTTCACCAGATCCTCCATCCGGATGAGGTCGAGCGGGCCGACCAGAGGTTTCGGCACATTCTCCAGAGCGGCCAGTTGCTCGATGATGTGACGCGCTGCCTGAGCAAGGATGGCAGCACGCGCTGGCTGCAGTGGCGGGCCCAACGCCTTTCCAGCGAGCCACTGGTGCTGGCCACCGCGCGCGACGTAACCCAGACCAGGCCCGAATCCGTCCTGACCGAGAGCCGTCCGCGCGCCGGGGGGTTCAGTCTGACCTTGAGCGACCGGCGCCTCTTCTGGACTCGCGACTGCTACGCCCTGTTCGAGACCAGCCCGGGCCAGATTTCCCCTACCCTCTCCGCCATGGTGGGCTTCTGCCTGCCCGACGAGCGTGACCGGATAGCCACCGCCTTTGAGCGGGCCTGCAGCCAGGGCACGCCCTTCGAGCTCGATGCTCAGGTGCTCACCCGCAAAGGTCGCCAGATCTGGTTGCGGCTGGCGGCCGAGGTGGACGGTGACCACCTGCAGGGCACCGTGGAGGATGTGACCCAGCGCCGCCACGAGTTGGAGGGACTGCAACAGTACCAGTGGCTGCTCGAGCGAGCCCAGGAGCTGGCGGCTGTGGGGGCCTGGTGGTCCGACCCCAGCGACTCCGGGCGGCTGGTCTGGTCACGCGGCTGCTATGCCATCTTTGGTTACACTCCGGATACCTTTGACGGGCGGGTGGAGACTTTCTTCGCGCTGGTCCATCCGGAGGATCTCGAGGCGGTCCGGTCCGCCTCCCAGGCGGCTCTACAAGGCGGGACACCTTACAACGTGATCCATCGGATCATCCGTCCTGACGGTGAGCAGCGCTGGGTGCACCAGAAAGCCGAGGTCTTGCGCGACTCCAGCGGGGCGGCTCAGCAGATGGTGGGCCTGTGTCAGGACATCACCCGCAGGGTCCAGAGCGAGGAAGAATCGCGCCAGCTTCAGGCCCAGGTTCTGCAGGCCCAGAAGCTGGAGAGCCTGGGCCTACTGGCCGGGGGGATCGCCCATGACTTCAACAACCTGCTCATGGCCATCATCGGCAACGCCGGTTTGGCCCGCCTCGAGCTCGCGGCCGAGCATCCCGTCAGCCAGATGCTCCAAAATATCGAGACCGCCTCCGAGCAGGCAGCCGAGCTCTGCCGCCAGATGCTGGCCTACTCGGGACGGGCGCGCTTCGTGCTCGGCCCGGTCGACCTCTCCGAGCTGGTGCGCGAGATGTCTCAACTGCTCAAGATCGGTCTTTCCAAGAAAGTTTCCCTGAAGCTGAAGCTAACCGAAGAGCTTCCCCCCGTCGAAGCCGAGGCCAGCCAGTTGCGTCAGGTGGTCATGAACTTGATCACCAATGCCTCCGAGGCCATCGGCGACCGCGAGGGGTCGATCGAGCTGGTAACGCGGCTCGAGCGCCTGACCGAGCCTCTGACCGTTCGCCATAGCATCCTGACGCCCGGTGAGTATGTGGTGCTCGAGGTGCGCGACTCGGGGGCCGGAATGGACCGCGAGACGCTCCAGAAGATCTTCGACCCCTTCTTCACCACCAAGTTCACGGGCCGCGGCCTGGGACTGGCGGGTGTGGCGGGCATCGTGCGAGGGCACCAGGGTGGGCTGGAGGTCCTCAGCCAGAGCGGCGAGGGCACCATTTTCCGCCTCTACTTTCCCGCCCGAGCCAGGAGTGAGCGGCCCAGGCCTCCCGAGCCGCCCCGCGAGTTCCTGGCCGGCCAGGGTCGCGTGCTGGTGGTGGATGATGAAGAGCAGATCCGCCGCCTGGCCTGCAACATTCTGGAGCGAGCTGGTTTTGAGGTGACCTCGGCCAGCGACGGCCTGGAGGCTCTGGCCCGAGCCGACCAGCCCGGGTTGAGCCTGGTGTTGCTAGATCTGGCCATGCCCCGACTGGACGGCCAGGAGACCCTGGCCCGTCTGCGCGAGAAAGGCGTCAGCGTCCCGGTGATTCTCACCAGCGGCCACATGTCCGACGACCAACTGCCGGCCGAATGGGAGCCGGTCTACCGGCTGGCCAAGCCGTACCGGCCCGACGAGCTGGTCCGCGAGGTTCTGCAAGCCCTGGCCGCAGCCGTCGAGCGTTCTAGCGTACTGTAACCCGCAGAGCCTTCAGCCCCTGCACGCCCTGCAGCGGACCAAGGCTCAGCTCCTCGAGCACCGGCTCGACCTGGCCGGCGTCCCGCAGATACTCGAAGTACTCGCGGTACTCGGTGGCCTCGCGGGGGTGCGAATAGACGACCGTGACCTTGCCGGGCTGGGTGGCCCGCTCGCCGGTGCCCTCCACCTCGGCCTTGTCGAGCCGCTTCTTGATGATTTCGTAGCGGGCGTTGTAGGCCCCGTCCACGTTGAACTGCTTCTCGTCGATGTGGAAGCGGATCGAGAGCGGGCTGTCCTGGGCCAGGATCAGGTGGGCGGTCTCGAGCGGCACGGGCAGCTCCGAGACGAGATTGCGCGTCTCTCGGGCCACCTCCACCATGACCAGGAACTGCCACAGTCGCAGATTGCGCAGGTAGAGCCGGTCGAAATGACCATCGGGCACCGTGGAGGGACCGAGGTACATGGTGTGATCGACCCCATCGGTCTTGTACATCTCGAAATAGTGTGGGAAGGCCTTCTGGGCTTCTTCCTGACGCTCGCAGATGATGCCGGTGATGCGCTCGCGAATGCGCGACACGCTTTCTTCGAACTTGCGCCGATGGCGGTAGAGAAAGCCGAGCTGGGGGTCGAGTTGGGCCCGGTAATGCTCGGCGGCGCTCAGCACCGAGACGTCGAACCGCTCCAGGCGTCCGAAGACCGGCTCGATCTCCTGCCGGAAAAACTCGATGATGCGCGTCTCCGAGCCCGAGTGCAGGCCCGGCGTCAGCTCCTCCACCCAGAGCCTGAGCCGATAGCGCAACTGGTCGATGTAGGGCAGGGCCTGCACGCGGTAAGCCGCCAACAGCACCCGATCGGCCAGCTCGAGCTGCTCGAGCAGGTCGGTCTGGATGGCATGATTGCGCGTGTTCGAGCTGGAGCGGATGTCCGAGGCCCCGAACAGGGGATAGACCTCGGGGAAGACCACGTCCTCCAGCACCTCATCCTGCAAGTAGCGCATGGCGGCGGCCTGAAAGCGCCACTCGATGGCCGGGTGGATGGCCGTGAACTGCTCTTTCATGATGGCCTGAACGCGGTTGCGGGTGCTCTCAGTGGTGCGTCCCATGGCGACCGATAGAAGCGGCAGGATGGGGGCCACCCGCAGCTGGGACAGCGAGTCGAGAATGCCGCACTGGTGGGAGGCCAGGGCCAGGATGCCGCGCCTTTCGTCCCCTTCGCCGAAGGGCGCGAGCATGATGGAGCGATAGCCCATCGCGCGCAGCTTATCGAAGAAGGGCGAGCGATAGTCATGCTCGGTTTCCAGGTCGGAAACCACGCAGGCCTGATCGCACGAACGGCAGCCCAGGAACTCGTTGAGCTCCAGTCGTTCCTGGTCATCCAGGTCGAGCTTGCGCACCCGTCCCACGCAGGGTGTGATCAGGAACGCCTCATCGGCTTGAATGCCGGCGATGGTCATGTACAGGTCGGGGATGGCCAGCAGTGAGCGCAGGTTGCTCTGGATCTTGAGCAGTCGCTCGGGGGTGGTCAGGGGGTCCTTGCTGACCAGCTCTTGCTTGAGATGCGACAGGCAGACCTCCTCGGTCACCTCCAGAGCGTCGCAGACCATGAAGCCGTAGTAGGCGAAGCTCTCGGGCGGGAGGATGCGTCGCCACAGCTGGAAATCGGTGACCCGGGTGCGCAGGTGCTCGACCTCGGGGCTCAGCTCGGGCAACTTTCCGTAAGTGCGGACCTCCACGAAGTCGAGGTGCGTGCGCATCTGGTAGAAGCGCGCGAGTCCCGTGGAGCTGTCGTCGGTTCGCAGGTGGACGGCCTTCTCGAAAGGGAAGTGGACCCCGTAGACCCGACGCAGAATGCCCAGCGCGCCAAAGATCATCATCAAGGTTTCGAGCGGGAGGTCGCCGGTCTCCATCTCGCCTAGCAAACCGGTCTCGCCCACCAGCTCGCGACGAAAGCGAGGCGTGACATAGAAGGGGCGCAGCTCAACCGGGTAGGCCGCCATGCTGAAGGCGTGGTTGCGCAACCCGAGCGGAAAGACGGCCGACATCATTGCGTTGATCAAAGTAGCGTGGCGCTCGAGCACCGAGAAGTCCTCGATGGGCCCGCGCAGCTCGGGAGCCCGGTCCAGGCCGGCCAGGACGTGCTCGGCCATGCGAGCGGTGCCCCCGGCATTCTCGTGACGCTCCTTCTCCCAATGGGCGATCAGCCGGTCCAGGCTGAGAATGCGCCGGAAAGGAACGGCCAGACGGCCATCGGTTTCGGGCAATCGCACGAGCCCGGCCATGGCGTCCTCCTGGAAGCCCATGGCCAGGGACTCGTAGCTTTCGGTGACGGTGGATGCAGAACGGCGAGCCATGGCCGGTAATTCGACCCGGCTCGAAGGCGACCTTTGTTCAGGCGCCGCCGTGGGCCATGACCTCGTCGATGAAGACCATGTTGGCCCGGGCCACCGACTCGCTGATGGGGCCGATCTGCGAGACCGGAGGCTGGAAGCTGCGCCCGATCTCCAGCGTGTAGTTGAAGATGCCGTGGGCATAGAGAATGTCGTCGGAGGTTCCCGACGTGGGATACAGGTCCGACGAGGCCATCACCCGGAAGGGCTCGTTCGCGCCGATGGCCCGGTTCATCCGGTTGCCCACCTCGACGAGCCGCTCGTGGCCCGGCGCCGGCTCATCGGTGTGACCCCACGGGTGCAGGACCATCTCCCCGTAACCGTGGTGGTCGATGACGCCTTTGATGTTGCCGCGGTTCAGCTCCAGGTTCAGCATTGCCTGGACCTCAGGCTCAGACGCGGGGGTTCGGCCACGGAACGTGTCCGAGTGCGGATAATCGCTGGTAGCCCAGCCGAAGTCGTCGGAGGTGGAGCAGGGCGTGTCCCCTTCGGGCCGGTAGAGAGTGGCGTGCTGCGGATCGGGCGAGGCGTAATTGCGGTTGAGGTCGGTGCCGATGGCGTCGGTGGCCTCGCCGCAAGCATCCTCAACGACCGGCTGGCGGTTCTTGCGCCACCAGTTGTCCTCGTTGCGGCTGTACTCGTAGCCATCGGGGTTGACCACAGGTACCACCCAGATCTCGGCGTTGTCCACCCGGCGCTTCATGTCGGGATTGCTGGCATAGCCCTCGAGCAACTCGTGGGCCACCTTGAGGGGCGGCTGCACCGACATCCACTCGCGAGCGTGGTGGCAGCCGGTCAACACGATGCCGGTGCGGCTCCTGGTATCCTCGCAGCGGGCTCCCTTGCTGATCTTGAGGGCCCAGATGTCGCGGCCTTCGTGCGTCTTGCCCAGGCTGACCCGCTCGGCCAGGTTGGGATAGGTGCGCTCGAGCCGCGAGAGGTCGGCGGCCACCTCCTCGTAACTGGGATAACCGGCGACCTCGGGGTTGATCTCCTTGCGCAGGTGGTACTTGAACTCGGTCAGCACCCGCTCTCTGTCGATGGTGTGGCCCTCGTGGTCGTGCATCGAGTCGGTGCGCTCGAGATAGGCGGCGATCTCGTCGTCTTGCAGGGCCCCGTCCTGGTTGGCGTCGATGCCGGCCGCCTCGCTCAGACGCTCCGGGTGGACGTTGTGGATCCTTCCCTGCTCGGTGAAGGAGTAGTTGGACCGGGGGATGCTGGTCATCGTTCGGGCTCCCATGCAACAATCTCGCTCGCGGCCGCTCGGTCCACCGCCCCTGATCCGGCTCGGCCGCAGCCCAGAGTGTAGGCGCTCGAGAGCGCATGAATCTTTGCCTCTTTGTGAACTTCACCTGAAACTCGCCGGGCATGGAACCAAGTTCCACGAGTTGCCAGGGCTCCGGCCAGCTCGCGCGAAGGCCCGGCCCATGGCTTCTGGCTCGGTTCAAGACCTGGTCGCCCGGCTGCGGTCGGGTCTGTCGGGGGCTCGGCGCGAAACGGCCGCCCCCCGGGCCGCCGTGCAGCTGCAAGAAGGCGATCTCCGCCATGTTGCCATCCTGTTTCTGGATGTTCGAGGCTTCACGGGCCTTGCCGAGCAACTCGCTCCCGACGAGCTCTCGCTCTTCATCCACCAGACCGTCTTCCAGTCGTTCTCCCAGGCCATCGCCGAGCACCGGGGGGTGGTGCTGCAATTCCTGGGGGATGCCATCTACGCCATCTTCCCCCCCGCCCAGGCCCGCATCGACCCCCGCGAGATGGCCTGCCGAGCGGCCCTGGCCATCCTGCAGCAGGTGGAGGCCATCCAGCCCGTCTGCCAGGAGGCCCAACTGGATGTCGCCGTGCGCATCGGCATCAACTACGGTCGCATCGCCCTGTCGCGGGTGAGCGTGGGGGACCGGCTGGAGTGGACCGGGGCGGGGGATGCCATCAACGTGGCCAAACGCCTGGAAGGGCTGGCTCCGGCCAACGGCGCTCTGGTGCTCGATGAGCTGGCCCGGGCCATGGCCGACCGCTTCGAGTTCGTCCCCTTCGGGCGTCACCACCTCAAAGGCAAGAGCGAGGAGCGCGAGCTCTTCGTGCTGGGGGCACCGCGGGTCGAGCTGGTCCAGACAGACTCGCTGCCGGCCGCTCGCCTGGTGGGAAGAGAGCGCGAGCTCGAGGAGCTGAGCCGCTGGGACGGTCGCGGCTCCTCGATTCTGGAGGGCGAGGCCGGCATCGGCAAGAGTCGCCTGGCCGAGGAAGTCCAGACCGCATCGCTCTGCGTGCGCGCCCAATGCGTTCCATACGGCCGCCAGCTCTACGGGGCTCTGCTGGCCTGGACCCGAGGGATAGCCCTGCGGCTGGAGGGCGGAGAGCTGGCCTCCTGTCGCCAATGGGAGACGAGCGGAGCGGTGGAGACGCTGTCGGCCCTGCTCGAGGGCCACCCGGAGGAGGAGCTCGACCCCCGGGCCCGCTCGCTGCAGCTGCAGCTGGCCTTCCAGAGCTTTTTTCGGGCCGCTGGCGAGGAGGCCGAGCGCCGGGGCCAGCATCTGACCCTGCGCCTGGAGGACGCCCAGTGGATCGACGAGGGCAGCCTGGGGGTGCTCGGCTTCCTTTATGAGCAGGAGGCTCCCCTGCCGCTCATCATAACCAGCCGCACCCCGGTGGAATGGATCACCCCGGCCCTGGCGCTACGCCTGGCGCCGCTCGGCCCGGAAGCCACCGGCCAGTTGCTGCTCGAGCTGCTGGGCGAGCCGGTCGAGCCCGCTACCCAGGAGGCATTCCTGGACCGGGCCGGCGGCAATCCCTTCGTGCTGGGCGAGCTGGTGGCGCACGCTCGCGAGCAGGGGGCTCTGTCCTCTGGGCCCCAGGGGCTGGAGTTGACCAGCCGGGGCCTGGCCGAGCTTCCGGCCAGCCTGCAGGGCGCGGTCCTCTCCCGGGTAGACCGGCTGGAGGCGAGCTTGAAAACCATCTTGCAGATGGCAGCCGTGCTGGGTCGCGAATTCTCGCGATCCAACCTGAAGCGGGTCTGCCGGGGGGCGGGCATAGAGCTAACCGACCAGGCAGAGCGACTGGAGAAAGAGGGATTCCTGACGCGCTCCTCGCGACCCCGCACGGGCTGGAGCGATGCGGGCGAGCTCTACGTCTTCGCCAACGGGCTGGTCCAGGAAGTGGTGGAAGACTCACTGCTGGTGCAGAACAAGCGTCTGCTCCACCGGCTGGCCCTGGAGGCGCTCGAGCCCGAGCACGCCGCCTCGCCAGGTCGGCTAGCCTATCACGCCGAGCAAGCCCAGGACTGGGGCCGGGCTCTGACCTATCACGCCGCTCAGGCCCGGGCAGCCCATGAAGGCTCCCACTTCAAGGCCGCCCTGAGCGCCCTGGAGGGCGCCGAGGCCGCCCTGGCCCACTTCACCGGAGCAATACTGGAGCACAGTCGGCTCGAGCTTTTGTTGCTGCGCCTGGAGACCGAGGAGCAGCTCTCTCACTTCGACCAGGCTTTGGAGCTGGCCGACCGGGGGCTCTCGGCCGCCGGGCCCTACCCCGACCTGGCCCTGCGGTTTGCAGCCCGCCGCGGGCTGGTGCTCTTGCGCAAGAGCCGGCTGGAGGAAGCCGAAGCCTGCCTGGGTGAGGTGCTGGCCCGCTCGCCCCAGGGTCGCTGGCTGGCCGACGTGCAGTATGCCCTGGGCTCGGTGGACTACGATCTGGCCCATTACGAGGAAGCACAGGCTCACTTCGTGGCCGCCCGAGCGGCTGCCGTGGACGCTGGAGACCGGCGCCGGGAAGCGCTGGCGCTGCGCTCACTGGCCTTTGCGGCCCTGGCCCGAGGCGAGGTCGAGACGGCCACCATCTACCTGGAGGCCGCCCGCGACCTGGCTCACCAGCTGCAGGATGTGCGCATGGAGGGAAACCTGGTAGGCAGCCTGGGCCTGGCCCAGCAGGACGCTGGCCAGCTCGAAGAGGCCTGCGCCGCCTTTCGAACCGCCTTAGAGTGCAGCCAGCGCTGCCACGACCTGGCCAACCAGAGCATCTGGTGGGTCAACCTGGGAGCTGCGCTGCTCAAACTGAACCAGCTGGAAGAGGCGTGGCAGGCCTTCGAGCGCTCGCTCGAGCTGGCTGGCCGAGCCGGCTATCCGGCCGTGGAGGTGGAAGCCCGCCTCGGCGCGGCCGGCGTGCTCCAGGCCCGGGGCCAGAAGCAAGATGCAGCACGCGAGGCCAGCCAGGCCGCCGAGCAGGCAAGCCAGATCGGTCAGCCGGCACTGGAAGAGCAGGCCAGGCAGCTGTTGGCGGCGCTCAGCTAAACTCTCGTTCATCAAGATGAAGCAGTCCTGCGCGGGAGTAAGTGACCATGCTCTTCAATTCTTGCCGCAAATGCGCCAGGACGCCACTTCCTGCAAGCCGAAACGCCAGCCGATGTCGGTCGAAGGTGAGCTGCGGAGACTGGACGCGAGCACCGCCGGGCTGCCTGAGAATCGTGCTGAGCCGGGAAGACCGCACCGAGCTGATGCACCTGAGCGACGATGAGACTTATCGCAGCTTTCCGGGCAGGTTCGTGCGCCTGCACCCAACCCGCAGCTACCTCATCACCGAGCTCGAGGCGAGCACTGCGTCTGGTGGGCGCCGGATGACCTCTGGTTGGGGTCGCCGACTGGAGGATGGGGATCGCGAGCTGGCCATCCTGCTCGCGCACCACCGGCTCCGTCACGAGATCTCGCTCGAAGCCCACCTCCCGGTGAGCAGGCACGACATCGAGCTCGATGGATGAAAGCGCCGGCCGCGCCTGAGGCTCAGGCCAGAGATTGAGCGGCCTGTTCGGTACCGAATGTCACTGATCCGGTCTGGCACGACTGGTATGCTCGTGCTAGACTACCGATGGAGGCATCGATGAACCACCGCTGGGAGCAACTCGAGCAAACCGTACAACAGATTCAAGAGCAGCAGAGCGAGGATTTTCGACTGGTCATGATCGCCATGGCACAGACCCGAGATGGACTGGCACAGACCCGGAATGGACTGGCACAGACCCAGGCAGGACTGGTGCAGATGCAGGAGGGTCTGGTCGAGACCAACCAGGCACTGGGGCGGGTCGAGACCGGGCTGGTCCGTTACACCGAACAGACGGGGCAGCAATTGGAGCTGCTCCGTTCCGCGTTGCGCGACTCGGGCCAGGACATCGAGGCCCGACTCGACGAGATCGACCGCCGCCTCGATCAGCTCGAGAAACCCGCAGCCTGATTCAACACGGGGCACTCAGACCCGCTGCAGGTCGGCCCACTCTGCCACCATTGGACGGGCCAGCTCAAGGCAGCTGGGGGGCAGGTCCTGGTGGGTCTTCTCGTGATAGCAGGGCCAGCAGACCGGGGAATAGGTTGCGTCCGCCCCTAACTGCACCGAGGGGCCGTCCAGTACGGCCCTCCCCGAGGCGTCGTGGCGCAGGTTGAACACCGCCTTGCGATTACAGAAGCGACAGGTAGTCTTGATCTCTTCCAGGCTGTCAGCCAGCTCCATCAGGCGGGCCGAGCCTTCGAACAGACGAGTGCGAAAGTCGGTGCGCAGGCCGTAGGCGATGACGGGGATGTCCATCACCCGGGTCAGCTCGCGCAGTTGCTCGACCATCTGGGCCGAGAGGAACTGGCACTCGTCCACCAGCACGCAGTAGACGCCGCGGAAAGCCTCGAAATCAAGCTGGCTGTCGGGCCCCACCAGCAGGTCGGCCCGATGCTCCATCCCTGCCCGCGAGCGCACCGTCTCGGCCCCGAAGCGATCATCCAGGGCCGGCTTGAGCAACACCACCTTCTTGCCCTGCTGCTCGTAGTTGTGGCGCACCGCCAACAGGTTCAGGGTCTTGGCGCTCCCCATGGCGCCGTATCGGAAGTAGAGCTTGGCCATCGCTTGCCGTCCTTGCAGTGTGATTGAAAGAAATTCAAACTCTGCTGCGCGATCTCCTCGCGAACAAACGTGCTGGCGAGGAACCGGAGTCTACGTGCAGCTGAATTGGTGGCCGTGGCAGAGAAGCCTGTGCGACCTGTGAGACCTCAGCGCGCACCTCATTCTCGAGGGTGCATGAGGAGAGAAGGTCCACGCGACAGAGTTTTTATACATTTTTAAGTCGGCTCTCGTAATCTGACCCTAAGCCAGTGGCCCCCCTGCCATTGAGTCACAGGACGGGAGCAACGTCATGAACATCCACGAGAGCGCCAGATCAGCCTTCCTCAACGGGCCGCGGCGCACCCAGCAAGAAGAGCAGGCAGCGGGGAAAAATCCCACTCAGCAAGAGCAAGTCCAGGTGATCGAGATCAAGAACGCCGAGGACATGAACGCCGCGATGGCCCAGGTGATGGCCCAGGTGTTTGGCGTCGCTCTCGAGGGGATGGGCGACGACCCCAAGCAGGCGGCCATCAAATCCACCCTCCGCGACCTCGAGTCGAACGGCTACAAAGCCGTCAAGGCCGAAGCCCGAGACATCCAGCGCTCCCACGATGCCGGCTTCGAGTCTCTGGTGCGCTTCAAAGAGCCCAAGGGCGTGACCGTCAGTTTCCGCAATCCGGCCGAGCTCGACAAGTTCGCCGAGCTGGTCAAAGGGCAGGGGGATGCCGAGACCGTCAAGCTGCGCGATCAGCTCAAGCAGTTCCAACTGGCTGGCGACAGCTTCTATTTCCCGCGCGGCGAGGGCAGCTTCATGAAGCCCGGCCCCGACTGGCTGCGCACCGACGCCAACGGCGCCGCCCTGATGCTGGGCCGCGGCGAGCCGGTGCACCGGGTGACCGGCGACGGCCAGGTGCTGCCCCTGAAATCAAAGAGCGCTGTGGCCAGCTCCACTCCCGAGCCGGCCGACCCGCAGAAGGCCGCCATCGGTAAGAACGTGGACGCGGTCCAGGCGCTGGGAATCGACGTGGCCCCGATGCAGGAGCTGCCCGAGAACCTCTCGGTCACCGACATGGCCGAGATGGCCCGCCACAACCTGTCCGAGCTCAAGAAAATTCGCCGCGACCCGGAAGCCCAGCTCAGGATGCGAGCCGAGATCGTGGAGACGCTCAATAATGGCGGTTTCGTCACGGTGGGATTCCCCAACGGCAGCAACGGCCTGGGCGATCAGGGCGTAACCTTGAACGCGGGCCAGCTCGAAAAGCTGATCCCCTTCGAAGCCTCTCCCACTCCCGAACAGATCGCCTTCAAGACCTCGTTTGAGAACCTCGAGAAATCGGGCCACGTGATGCTCGGCCGCGGTATGGCCGGCATCAACGCCGGAATGCTGAGCAAAGCCGATGCCCGCATCGGTTACCTCACCCTGGCCGAGGGCGGCGAGATGGTCGTGCTCGATCCCAAGGGCGGCCTGCACAGCCTCAAGAAGCTCGATCAGCTGACCACCCTGGAGCAGAACGGCAAGATCCCCCACACCAACACCCCGGTGGATCCGGCCAAGCCCAAGACCAACCTCTTCATGCTCTACTTCGTGAGCCCGTTTGACCCGCTCGAGAAGGGCATCTACGAAGACCTTCCCCTGCGTATGAGCGACGTCGGCTCGGGCGACCACATGGACATGGTCACCCTCCGAAGCGACCTGCCCCACAAGAAGAACCTGACCATGGACTACATCCAGAAGGGCGAGCTACAGGAAATCGAGCGTCTGGATGCCACCAACACCCACATGAACGACCCTAAGACGCTGGAAGACTTCGTCTACAAGTCGATCAAAGCCCATCCGGACGACCAGAAGATTCGACTGATGGTGGCCGGCCACGGCGGAGCCGAGAAGGGCCTGTGCCCTGACGGTCCCGACAACAACGCCGCCGCGCACAACGCCATGCCGGTGGACGACTTCGCCGGCGCCATCAAGAAGGCCCTCGACCGGGTCGAGGCCGAGACCGGCAAGCGCCCCGTCATCGACAACCTCATCATCGGCTCGTGCTTGATGGGGAATACCTCGTTCATCAACGCCCTGGCCCAGACCGGCGACATCAAGGCCCTCTCCGCCTCGCCTGAGGTGCTGATGGGCAACGATCCCGAAGCCATCTTCAGTTACCTCAACGACCCCAAGACGGCCAACGCCGACGCCCACACCTACGCCCGCGACCTGGTCGACATCGTCCAGGGCCACGCCGCCTTCCCCGGTGGCAAGAAGAACATGCAATTCGCCGACACCTTCGGCGCCTACGACCTCGACAAGACCAAGGCCCAGAAGTTCGAGAGCGAGCTCAACAACTTCTGGAAGGTCTGCCTGGCCCACCCCGACTCGGCCAAGCACATCAAAGAAGACATCTGGGCCTGCCCTACTTACGGTGTGAACCAGGTGATGAACACGATGATGGACGTGGACGACCGCGACATCATCCAGGTGGCCGAGCGCATCCAGGGCGACGCTCGCATTCCGCAGGCCATCAAGGACCAGTGCGCCAAGCTGATCGAAGCCGCCAACGATCAGGTGCTGGTGCAGAAGGTCAACAACCGCTACGAGGGCCGTCAGGGCGCCACGCTCTACCTGCCCGTCGACCGCTTCGACTTTGACGACAAGATGGGTGAGACGGCGCTCTTGAAGAGCGGCGACTACAAGCAGTTCATGGACATGATCTTCGACGCCCCGTTGCACCGCAACGTGGTCGACAACCTCTTCACCGGCATCAACCGGGTCACCGAGCAGATGCGTAACGACAAGAAGGCCCAGACCCCGGAAGAGAAGGCTCAGGCCGAGGCGATGGCCGAGATGAAGAAGCAGATGGGCAAGGGCCAGAAGGAAATGCAGGAGCGCATGGCCCTCAAGGCTCTGGAAGAGCCGCCCGAGATGGGAGCGGTGGCCAGAACCGCCCGCTTCATCGGTCAGGGGATCCGCACGGTGTGCACCGTGGCCGGCGCACTGGCCGGCGCCGGGGTGGGCATCGTGATCGGTGCGCCTCTGGGGCTGTTGCTCGGCGCCAAGGCGGGCTTCTCCGGTCACTCCATCGCCTCCAAGGGCTACGAGGCCCCGCTGGAGGACAAGAAGAAGGGGCCGGCCGACCCGATGAAGGAGCTGCAGAAGGCCATGGATCCGATGGCAGCCATCAAGGACGCCGTGCCCGGGATCGCCCGGCTGGTGGTGCAGGGCGCCCTGACTCCCACCGAGTATGTGGGCGAGAAGGTCAACAAGAAGCTCAGCTACTCGCACGGCACAGCCGTAGGCAAGCTGGCCGGCACCTTCGCCGGAGCCGGCGGGGGCGTGCTGGGTGGAGCCGCCTCGGGCGCAGCCGTAGGTGGCCTGGTAGGCGGTGGAATCGCCCGCGCTCTGGCCAGCGTGGTTACCTTCTGGACACCGAAGCCGCCTTCCAAGCCGGAGGAGCCGAGCATGATGGGCATTCCGCTCAGCGCCATGTTCGGCCCGCCGCCGGACGAAGACAAAGCTTAAGAGCTGACTTCACCGAGTGCACAAGAGGACGAGAGAAATCTCGTCCTCTTGTGATTCGGCCAAGAAGTCGACTGGGCCAGCGGCGGGACTGGAGAGAGGGCACCGCCTTCGCCCCTGGAATATCTACGGGTGAGCCCGGCTGATACCCATAGCGAATTCGTGATCACGCGGACCGACTGGGCCGGATACACAACCGTTCGTCGAGCGCTCTGGGATACTCGGCTCCGTATGACCTACTCGCGCGGAAGGCTGGAGCTGATGACCCCTTCTCCCCGGCACGAGAAACGCAAGTCATTGCTGGTGAACCTACTTGGAGACTATTTGCTCGAGCGCGAGATCGACTACGAGCAGGGCGGCTCCACGACCTTTCAAGACGCCGCCCTGGAGCAGGGACTGGAGCCGGACGACTGCTTCTGGCTCGGTTCCCTGAGTGCCCTGCGGGGGCAAGAGGACGCAGCCAGCCGACCTGACCTGGTCATCGAGATCGAGGTCAGCCACTCGGCGATGAATCGCCTGCCCCTGTTCCTGCAAATGGGGGTCCCGGAAGTCTGGCGCTACACTCCCGAGGGAAGACTGGTTGTCCATGCTCTGCTCGATGGCGAGTACCGAGTCGTGGAATCGAGCCCGACCCTGCCCGAGCTGCCTTTGCCAGACCTGGGCCTCCACATGGCTTTAGGCCGCGAGCAGGGAGCTTTGGCGGCTCGCCGCTCCTGGCGCCAGCTGCTGCGAAGCTGAGCTACCCCGCCTTTGCAGCACCCTGGACCCGCTTGAGGCGGGCTGGCCTACCTGGCTCTCCGCAAGAGATCGCCGTGCGCAAACGCAGCGCATAGGAGGTCTCTCGCGTCGCGCGTACTACCTGGTCAACGACGCCGAGCTACTGCACCAGGTCTACCAGGACCACCAAACTCGCTACGACAAGGAAACCCGCACCGGCTGCATGATGAAGGGGCTGACCGGAGACAGTGTGCTGACCCTGAGCGGAGAGCCCTGGCTGCTACGACGACGCATGTTGGCACCGTTCTTCTCCAAGAAGTCGGTGGGCGGGTACGCCAGCTTGGCCTCTATCCGCAGCGCCGACTGCTGCTCTATCAGGCCATCACCCATGCTTACGAGCTGAGCGCCTCCAATCAGGCGCGCATCGCGCTCTTCTTCAATCAGACCGGCACCTTTCTGACGAACTGGCTGGGACCCGAGCGCCTCGCGCGCCAGCTCATCGACGCCAAAGGGTTCCTCGACCCCCACCAGGCGCAAGCGCTGATGCAGCAGACGCTGCACCCCGAGAAGCTCGACTTCCTGCTCGGGCTGCTGGAAGCGGTCGCCCCGGTAGAGCTGCGCCGGCCGGGTCTGGAGAACGACATGGAGCAGCTGCGCACCTGGTCGGTGCCCCTGCAGGAACTGGAGCTGCCGGTCCTGATCCAGCACGGCACCCACGACTCAGACGTTCCGTTCGAGCACGCCGAGCGCGCCGCGCGCTTGCTCCCTCAGGCGCGGCTGTCACCGGTGGAGGGCGGAACCCATATGCTGAGGCTGGCTCCGCAGTGGGATGTCCTGGCGGACGAGCAAGCGAGTTTTCTCCGGTAACAGGAACGCGTTCAGGGCCCTTGCCGCCCGGCCCATAACCAGGGCTGATAGCTCACGTGGAGAAGGATCCTGGCGCTTTGGACCAGGCTCGTCACCCCCGCCTCCCTGACTTTCTGGAGTTCGTCTGCGAGCTCGGGCGCGGCGGCTCGGGCGAAGTCATCAGGGCCTGGGACTGGCGCACCAGAGACCAGGTGGCCGTGAAGCTACTCTTCCCTGGCTCGGATGAGGAGACGCGCGAGCGCATGCGTCAGGAGGCGCGCGAGCTGGCAGCCCTGTCGCACGCGAATGTGGTCAAGCTGATCGATACTCTTGAGCACGAAGGCCAGCAGATCCTGATTATGGAGCTGCTCGAAGGGGGCAATCTGCACGACTTCCTGGCCAGGGTGCCCGAGTTGCCTGCGGTGATGGACGTCTTCGCCCAGGTCTGCGCGGGCCTTGAGTACATCCACGACCAGGGCTTGGTGCACCGCGACCTCAAGCCTCAGAACATCCTCTTCTGCTCCGAGGGGGTGCCCAAGATCGCCGACCTGGGGCTGGTGCGGCGCGTGGGCGTGCGCTCGGGGCTGACCCAGACCGGTGTGATGATGGGTACCTGCGCCTACGTCGCGCCCGAGCAAATCCTGAGCACCCGGGAAGCGGGTCCCTCCTCCGACCTCTACGCCCTGGGAGTCACCCTGTTCGAGGCCCTGACCGGAGAGTGGCCCTTCGACCGTGACAACGAGTTTGAGATGATGCAGGCCCACCTGCGCGAGCCCGCGCCGGGTCCGCGCGAGCTGCGCCCCGACCTGCCCGAATCGCTCGATCAGCTGGTCCGTCGCCTGCTCGAGAAAGAGCCAGAGCGCCGTCCCCGCTCGGCCGGACAGGTGCGCCAGGCTCTGCTGACGGTCTTCGACCCCGAGCAGCCGGCCGAGCATACGTCCGAGCGCGAGTTTGATCCCGCGCAGGCTCTGGCCACCCGCGATCCCGGAACTCTGCTGCTGGCTTTGAGCCCTTATCTGCGGGTCCCCATGAACGGGATCCTGGGCAATGTTCGACTGCTGCTCGATTCGGGCCTGACCCCTCACCAGCGCCAGCATCTCGAGGCCCTGGACAGCTCGGCTCAGGAGATGCAGCGCCTCATGCAAGGCCTGATCGACTACACGCGGCTGCAGTTCGGTCGCCTCAAGCTCGAGCCGGTACCCGCCGACCTGCGCGGTTTGGTGCAGAACCTGGTACGCGACCAGACCCCGCTGGCCCGAGTGCGGGGCATCACCCTGACCGGCCACGTGGATATGGCCGTGCCCGACTCGGTGGACTGCGATCCTCTGCGCGTGCGCCAGATCCTCACCAGCCTGCTGAGCAATGCCATCCAACACAGCGCTTCTGCCAACGTCTCGATGGGCGTGCACCGCGATTCGGTCTCAGCCGACGGGGTCAGTCTGCGAATCGTGGTCAGCGGCGCCGCCGCCCCGGGGGGCTCAGCCGGCCTGGGGGCGGTCAGCCTGGCCGTGACCCACGCTCTGGTCGAAAAGATGGGCGGCCAGCTCTGGGAAGACCAGAGCGCGGTCACCTTCGCCATCTGCCTGCCCGTTTCAGGCGCTGCTCCCCTCGCCGTGCGCTCTGCGCGTCCCTCCCGCTCGCTCAACGTGCTGGTAGTGGAGGATGACCGCATCAATCGTATGGTGGCGACCCGGCTGCTGGAAAACCACGGTCATCGGGTGACCTCGGCCGGGGATGGCGTGGAGGCGGTGGAGCTGGCGCTGTCCCTGTATTTCGACGCCATCCTGATGGATCTCGACCTGCCCCGGATGAACGGGTTGGAGGCCACGCGAGCCCTGCGTAACCGGGGCAACCTGACCCCGGTGGTGGCCCTGACCGGCCATGAGCGCGAGGAGTGGACCCGCCGCTGCGTGGAGGCTGGCATGGATGGCTTTTTGTCCAAGCCGATCGATGAGGGCGAGTTGCTCGAGATGCTCGGCTCGGTGATCCGCACCGAGGCCCGACCCAAACTGGCGACTCCCACCATCCGAACCGTCCAGGCCCCCGCGGGATTCAAGGAGAGCTGGGACGAGCGCCTGGAAGTGCTCGACCAGGCTTTCCGCTCGCTCGAAGCGGACCCCCTGGTGCAGGCAGCCGAGCAGTTGCAGGAGTGGTTGGAGGGCATGGCGGCCCTCTCCGCCGCCCGAGCCGCCGCCCAGATCGCCGCCCTGGCTGAGGAAGGGCGCTTCGAGGCCGCTCTGCATGCCCGTCGCAGCTTGCTCAGTGAGATCGAGCGCATGCAAGAGGAGATGTGATGGACTTTGCGATTGTGATTCCGGGAGCCATCCTGGCCGGTGTGGCCGGGCTGGGGATCATGGCGATTCGCCGCTCACGGGCCCGCCAGCTCGCCCTGCGCCAGGCGGTCAGCGACTGGGCGGCCCGCAACAACTTCCAATGCCAGCATAACCTGTCTGACGAAATTTCGCTGCGCATCAGCGGCCGCGAGGACGAGCTGGAGTTCGTGCTCGAGTGCCGTGCCCCCCGGCAGGGGGACGGCCACCGTCCTGCCGAGTTGGTCTGGACCTGCCGGGCCCGGGCCGCCGAGTCGCTGGAGCTCATGGTGATTGATCGCAAGTTGTATGACTTCTCCCAGAGCAAGCTTGGCCAGATGGTCACCTCGATGGCCGCCGGAGCCGCCGCCGACCTGCCCCGGGCCGGCGCCCAGCAACGCTGGTTGGAGCGCATTCAGGCCCTGAAGGGCTTCCAACCCGTGCCCGCCAGCCTGGGAGCGGGACGCTTCGTGGCTCTGGCCCGCCTGCCCGAGCGCTGGCCCGAGCTCTTGTCGCGGGAGGTGGTGGCTCTGCTGGACGCCTGGCCTCCCAGCAAGGGACCCTTCGAGCTGCCCATCATCACTCTGGATCAGAACGGGGTCGAGGTGGAAGTGACCGGCAAGCTGCTCGAGGAGCAGAAGCTGCACCATCTGATCCGTCTGGGTGCGGCCGTGGTGCGGGCGGTCCAGGCTTCCGAGGGGTAGCTCAGGCAGAGCGACGAAGCCAGGTTGCGGCCCCGATCAAGCCCACGCCCCCGAGCAGCATCAACGCATCCAGCATCGGATTCTGAGTCGGCCGGGTGGCCGCCCGCTCGAGCACCTCTCGGGTCAGCTCGGCCAGAGCCGGGTCTTTCTGGCTCAAGAGCTCGGGCGACTCGAAGTGCAGTCGCACGCCCTCGGCCAGGTACTCGGCCGGGTTTTTCAACCCGTAGCCCGAAGCGGCCTCGGTCGGTTGCTGGCGAGCCTTGTCGTAGGCCGCCTTCAGGCGCGGCTGGAAGACTCGATAGAACTCGGGGTCGCTCTCGCGCAGCTGGTCCTCGATGGCGTGGCCCACCTCGTGGCTGAGAACCCGCCCGGGCTGGCCCAGTTGCTCGGCATCCACCTGGATGACGTCGGTGCGGGGAAAGTGGAGACCCTGCGCCTGGATATCCCCGAAGCCGGTCGAGTCGGTGGCCGAAAGCACCACGCTTCGATCGCCCAGGCTCAGATAGCGCACCGGAGGGGCCACCAGGCCATGCTTCAAGCCGTTGAGCGGAATCTTGTCCGGGTGGGCCTGGAGATCGGCCAGGTGAGCGCTGGCAGCCTCGCGGGCCGGCCCCTCGGGGAGCAAGGCCACCTGGCTCTCTACCTGGGCCAACCCCTCAGCCTGCGCCCGGGCCAGTCTTTCTCCGTTGGCCGCTTGCATGAGGGCCCGAAAATCCGCCTGATCGGCCTGGCTTTTTGCTCCCGACTGCTCGAGTGCAAACTGCACCGAGAAGACGAACCCGACCTGCTCGCCCCAGGTCCCGGCCGCTTGCTTGAACGACTGCATGCTCGCCTGGTTGAGCGCCATCAGCTCCTTTATGATCTGGCCTTCGCGCGCAGGTCTGGGGGTGAGAGTGCGACCCGGTTGGGCGAGCATCCCGGCCATCCCGGCCCCGCCCATTCCAAACCCGCTGAGCCCGGGCGTGGTCGGCAAGCCATTCTGCTCGGCCCACTGGCGGTGCAGCTCGCCCGCCTCGGACACGAGGCGCTCGGTGGACCTTTGCCTGGCCAGGTGCTCGGGACCGGTCACGACCTGGTCGAGCGCGCCTCCCACTTCCACCGCCTCACGAGCGACCTGAACCCGATCCAGGCCGTGGAGAGCGCCGTATTCCTCGAGCATCCGGCCGACCTCGGCGTCGGAATCGGTGATCTGGATGGTGACCCCGCGCTGCTCGAGCCAGCGGACGGTCGGCTGACCGAACGCCTGCAGCTCCTCGCTGGCAAGCTGGTGCTGATGGGGCGTCAGGTCGCGGTCGGCCTGGAGCAGCGCCGGACCCTGGGTGGCACTGTGCATCAGGGCTCCACCCGACAGGCCGGTCATGGCGACGCCGGCCGCCAGGGCCGTCATGAAAGCGATCTCCTTGAGCACCCGGCCGAGTCGAGGAAAGAACCGCTTCTCCCCGGTGAGGGTGGCCTGATCCTGCGGATTGACCGGGGCGGGGGTAGCAGCGGCCCGAGGACTGGTCAGAGTAAGGCCGGTCACCGACCCTATGGACGAAAGGGGGGTCATTGCGGGGAGAATTCGACTTCGAGACGAGAATTCTTTCGACCGCTCCTGTCGTCGCTGAATGCCTTACAGGCCGAAGACCACCCGCATCTGGCAGCGCCCCGCTTTCGTGCTGGTGTGCAGCTCGTCGGGCTGCAGCCCCTGCAAGAAATCGACCAGACCCTGCAGATCGGGGTTTGTGCTGGCCAGGGAGCGGCTTATGACCAGCGGGGTCCCCTGGTAGGCCAGCTCGACCGAGTAACTGGTCTCGTCGTAGACCAGTTGCACCTCCACCTCGCCCTGGCTGAGGTGGGCCTGCTCGACCATGTGCACCAGCTGCGTCGTGGTCTCTTGCACCTCGCGGCGCACCGCCTCGCTGACGGGCCACGAGGCCACGACGGGGGTCAGGGCCAGGTCCCTCACCCGGGTCGCGCGCCGCACTCCAAAGTGCAATAAGAGGTGGAGCGTGAGCCCGCAGAGGGTCGTCAGGGTGAGCATCGAGCCGGTGATGAGGTGAAACGGTCCCGGCAGAGCCATGAAGTAAGGCCGGTAGACCTGGTGCGAGAGGCCCACGAAGATCGAGATGCCGATCACGGCGGTATGGCGAGCGTCGAGCGGAGCCGAAGTAAGCAGGCGCAGGCCGCTGATCAAGAGCGTGCTGCCCGTGTAGACCAGGGCCCCGCCCAGTACCGGCTCGGGCAAGATGAGAATGGCGCCGGCCAGGCGAGGCAACAGGGCAAAAAGGAGCAACCAGCCGGCTGTGGAGAGCCCGATCATGCGGCTGGTGGCTCCCGTGGCCGCCGAGATGGACACCGCGCTGGGGCTGATCGAAAGGCCTGGGGCGGCCAGCAAGCCCGCCACCAGGCAGCCGGTCCCATCCGCCAGCACCCCTCGCCGCAGGCTCCTGGCGTCAGGCCGTCGCCAGTCGGCGTCGTTGCTCTTCTGGGCCGTGACCAGCACTCCCACGGCTTTCAATGCGCAGGCCAGCGAGGCCACCAGAAACGGCAATACGCAAGAGGCCTCGAAGCGGTAGCCGAAGGTGGGCAGGTGGGGCAGCCCCACCCAGGGGGTCTGGCCCAACTGGGCCAGACGGGCCGGATCGATCTGCCCCAGGCCGAGCGCCAGCCCCGAGCCCAGCACCAGCCCCAGCATCGGCCCCAGCAGCCGGGGCAGGCCGCTCCCCCACACCGACAGCCCGACCATGGCCGCCAGGGTGACGAGGCCCGCCAGCACGCCCTCCGGGGGCACCCGAGCGTCGATGCCCAGCATCTGCTTGACCCCCAGAAGCCCCACCTCGAACCCGACCGATACCGTGATCAGCCCGCAGAGGTAAGCCGGCACCAGCTTGCGCAAAGGGCCGAGCAGCCCGGCCATCACCACTTCGCACACGCCCGCAAAGACGGTCATCCCGGCAAAGAGGGCCATTCCGCCCAGCTTGACGGCGTGCAGGGCGGCGCCCAGGTAGGTGGCCGCCAGCAACGGGGGGGCCAGCAGCCCCGAGCCAAAGCGAGGCCAGGTCTGCAGCCCCGCCCCGATGGCCAGGGCCATCAGGGCCAGGCTGACCGCGTTCTGGCGCTCGACGAAAGACAGACCGGCGGCCCCGGTGACCAGCAGCACGATGATGAGGAGGATGCTCAGCAAAAGCGCCATCTGCAGTCCCAGCAGGGCCAATGGACCAGGCGGTGGAGTGTCCTCCAGGCCGTAGATCAGGTTGTCGGGGCGACGCATGGGCGGCTCGGATTGATCACCAGGTGTAGTCGGGCAGGTCGTGGGGAACCGGCGAGGGGGGCAGCGCGAAGTCGACCTCGCGACGCAGGGGAACTTCGGCGAAGGCCTCGCGATACTCCGCGCGCATGATGGCTTTGAACTCCTCGAGCACCCCCCGCTCGCGCAGCGTGGCCGCGGTCTCACGGTGGAAGCCTCCCATGGCGGCCAGCAAGAGCGGGAAGGTGCCGTCGATGGTCTTGACCGGCATGGCGTGGCGCCCATCGTTGGACACCGACTCGCCCCCACCCATGGGACCCTGCATGCGGGGGGCGCACAGCATGTTATAGAGCCAGGCGCTGCCCGCCGTGCGGTCGGCCATGAGCACCGGGAAGGCGCCATACAAAGCCAGCGCGTGCTGGGCTTTCAGCTTCTGAGTGCCCACTCCCTCGATGCCGCAGTCCGAGACGTAGTTGCCGGTCACGGGGTCATGGATGGAGGCGTGCAGCCCCCGGTAGCCGCGCATGGCGGCGTTCTGGGTTCGGATGACCTGGCGGATGGTGAACAGCTTGCGATACTCGGGCAGCTCGAAGTAGGGCATGAAGAGGTAAGCCCACTCCTCATGCGAGGAGCCCCAGAAGCCCTGCCAGGTGGTGCCCCACGGGGTCTCGACCCGGACCATGTTGGTCCCGCTCCAGATGCGCTGGGAAGCGTCGGCGGGCAAGTCTTTGCCGAACAGGGTCACGAACATGACCATCATCACGCCCTCGTGCACCCCGTGCTCGCCGTCAAGGTAGCCCTGCTTGCCCGGATCGGGCACGTAGGGCGGCTTGTCCACCCGCACGTCCCCGCGCACGCGGCCCTTCTCATCGTCGTAGAAGATGCGGGCCGAGGCTTCGATCAGCTGGTCGTTGAACTCGTGGTATTCCTCGGCCAGGCGGGCGTAGCCCCGGTCGCGCAGGGCTTTCTCGGCAACCAGCATGGTCCACACCCACTCGCCGTTATCCAGGGCTGGCACGGCGCCGTTCCAGCTGGGGGTGAACTCGGCGCTGTGGCCCCCGTACCACCAGGGCATGTAGCCTCCCGAGCGGGGGTAACGCCTGGTCCAGTCGCGGTAGCTTTGCAGCTTGCGGCGCAGGATGTCCACCGCCTCGTCCTCGTCCACCAGCATCAGTGCCCGCCGGTCTCCCAGGATGGCCTTGGTCAGGATGGCCACGTCCAGGCATTCCTTGGAGGGAGCGCTGTGCAGGCGCGGGCCGATGGGGGCGCCCGTGAGCGGGTCCAGGTTCCAGCCGTCATAGGTCAGCCCCGACTGGGGATGGCGGGTGGCCCGAAAGAAAGGACGCTCTCCGCGCACGAAGTCGTCCAGAAAGGCCTCCGGGCGGGCCAGCACCTGCTCCAGCGTCCAGCGGTGGGCCCAGCGCCAGTCGGGGGGGTCGGCCTGGGCCAGAACCGGGAGAAAGAGCAGGGCGATGAGGAGGAGGACTCGCATGGCGCGCGCCGATTTCGCGTCGACGGGGAGGCGTTCCTCCGGTGGCGGGCCACTGTAGCATCCTCGTTCAGGAGGCGAGCCGCTGCCGAGCTCCACAACAGAATGAGGTCGCTGATGCTTCTCCGGCAGACGGCGAAACCGCGTGACGTCCGCCTGCGTGCGACCTGCTCGCAGGTTCGAATCGCGATTGACATGCATATGCGTGCATGTTAGTTTGAGGGTGTGAGAACGACAGTCGAACTGACTCAAGAGCAGCGTGCCAGACTGCTCGAACTGGCTGCCCGGCGGGGGGAAAAGGGCTTTTCCAAGCTGGTTCAAGAGGCCATCGATGCCTATCTGGAGGTTTACGGGGCTCAGAGTGAGCGGACTCGAGCCGCTCAATCCGTTCTTGGCACGTTCGACAGCGTAGCGACTTCGAGCCTGGAAGAGGCCTTCGGCCAGAGTCGAGCCTCCTGGCGATGATCCTGGCGGATACCGACGTCCTGATCGATGCCTTGCACGGCAGGGAGCCTGCCCTCGGTCGGATCTCCCTTGAGCTCGGTACAGGCCGGTTGAGTACGACGACGATTACGGTCTTTGAGCTCCACTCAGGCGCAAAGACAGAGAAGCAACGCAAAGCTGTTACCACTCTGCTCGAGGCGATGACGATCTTCCCTCTCGACGCCGAGGCTGCAAGAAGGGCGGCGAATATCCGGCAGGCTCTGGAGTCTGTCGGCCAGGGAATTGGGACCGCGGATTACCTCATCGCCGGAATCGCTCTGTCAAAATCGGCGATCTTACTGACACGTAATCAGGCTCATTTCGGAAGGGTCCCCGGCCTTTCGCTGGGCACGCTGTCCTCCTGCTGAACAAGTCAGTCGCTTGCTACTCCACGTCGATGGCGAACTCGTCGAACAGCGCGCCGGTGGCCTGTCCGAGCTGGATCTCGTGGCGAAACCGGTGGCGCAAGAGCTCGGCAACGAACTCCCAGGCCCCTCGGTCCTCGGGGGTGATGCGCTCCTCCGTCAGCCACTTCTCGATGCGGTCGAGGTCGCGCTGGTCCATGCGGGCCACGGGCTTGGTCTGAAAGAGGCTCCAGAAGACCAGGGCGCCATCCTCGTAGCCCAGCGCCAGAGTTCGGCTGTCGGGGGCGAAGGCCAGGCTGTTGGGTGAGCTGCCGGCATACCCTCCCCCGGCCGCCAGCCGGCGGGCCGAGACGCCCCCGTCTTCGGTGCCGAGCTGCCACACCGCGAAACTGCAATCTTTGGAGGTGGCCGCCAGGAAGGTGCCATCGGGCGAGAAGGCCAGGGCGGTGGTGCGGCTGGAGTGAGCCGGTAGAGCCGCGCGGCCTCCCACGTTCCCCCACAGGCGCACGCTGCCGTCGCTGCCAGCGGTGGCCACCACGCGCCCCCGGGGATCGCAGGCCAGCTTCCAGATCGGAGGGCTGTGATAGCCCAGCAGCTCGAAGCTGCTCCAGCGATTGGACTCGCGCCACATGAGCACGCGCCCGTCCAGCCCCACGGTCACAAGCTCCTCGCCCTTCTCGGTGAAGGCCAGGGAGGCCAGCCGATCGTCGTGGCCTTTCAAGACCACCGGAGAGCGCAGGGCGGAAAGGTCCCAGACCCGCACGGTGCGGTCCCAGGAGGCGGTGGCGACCCAGCGCTCGCGGGGATCGAAGGCCACCCCCACCACGCACTCGGTATGACCCTCCAGCACGTGCTGGCGGTTGGCGACCATGTCCATCAGGACGGTCGCCTCCCAGCCGCCCAGGCCAAGCCAGCGGCCCGAGGGGCTGAAACCCATGGTGAGCGTGCCCACCGGGGCGTCCGTGGGGAAGATGCGGCCCAACTGACGGCAGCGTCGCGGGTCCCAGAGAAAGGCCCCGTGATCGCTGCCTCCCGTGGCCAGCACCCGGCAATCGGGAGAAAAGGCCAGCGCGCTGACCACCCCGGCATGGCCCCCCAGCTCGCCTTCGAAGCGGCCCTGGTAGGGGTCCCACAGACGCACCCGGTCGGACTTGCCGCCCACGGCCAGGAGCTTGCCGTCAGGCGAGAAGGCCAGCCCGCGAATACTGGCCCGCAAGCCGTCGGTCACCGCATTCAGGGTCAGCTCGGGAAGCTGCAGCTTCATGTTCCGGCCTTGCGAAGGACGCAAGGCGCAAAGTCGCTCGAAGCTGGAGCGGTCCTGCTCCTTCGGGTCAAAGCCGTCCTCTTGCAGGATTCCCAGGATCTCGGCCGCCCACTCGGGAGCGGTCGTGAAGACCATGGCCCAGAGGTCGTCGAGGCGTCCGGAGCCCCGCATCACCGAGACCACGGCCTCGTACTCGCTCGGGGTGAGCCCGTGCAAACGGCGGCGGGGCTCGTCTTGAATGATGCGCACCAGCTCGGGGCGACCGCTCTCCCGAATGCAACCCACCACCCGGCTGCGCAGGCCTTCGGACATGTCGGCGTAAGCCGTGCGCAACATGGACTGGTCGTAGTCCAGGTCATCGAAACGCTGGAGCTGGCCGGTCACGAAGTAGAACAGGGCCCGGGGCACGGGCTCGGAGGGCGCCCAGCCGTGGGCCACCAGGCGCTCGACGGCCGCCTCGGGGGGAAAGCTGCTGTCGAGCACGGCCTGGCAGACCGCGTTGCGGGCCTCCTCGTCGGGCAGCCGGTCGAGCGCCGCCAGGGCCCGGTCGGCCAGTGCGGCGTCGGCGCAGGCCTGGAGCAAGGCCGGGGCCCAGCGATCGCCTCCCAGCGCCACCTCGTCGGCACGGCTCTGGAGCAGCAGGGTGAGCACCCTCACCGCCGGGGGGGCCTCGGCCGCCCAACCGGTCTCGAGCAGCAGGGCCTCGAGCTCGCCTGAACGCGAGCCCACCCAGCCCGCGCACACCTCGGCCCGGGCGGCCGGGTGAGAGAGCGAGCGCAAAAGCTCGCGAGGCACCAGGCCTTTGTGAAAGAGGCGCACCAGCTCGGTGGCGCTCTCGACGTCTCCGCCCTCGGCCGCCCGCTGCAGGCCCTGCAGGGCGCGCGGGCGCAGGAAGTGCCCCACCAGGGGCAGGGGAGACTCGACCTGGCGCACCAGGGCTCGGCGCTGGAACAGGCTCAGGCTGCTCATTGTGGGGTTCGTTCTACGAGACGGGCGGTAAGTCCTGACGCGCCCTGGAGAGCCTGAGGCGCGATCGCCGCCCGGGCGTGACAGGCAGGCATGACTTGCGAGTCAGGGGTAACGGCGGGTCCCTACCGCCACCGTCTGAGGGCCCAGCCCGATTCCTTCCCCTCGCATCGAGATGGCTCGGACAAGCTCATCGTATACCATCTCGCTGAACGGCTCCTGGTCGGCCAGGACGATCAGTCGACGCAAGACGACGCTGGTGCTGGGAAGCTTGCTCGCGAGCTTGAGTCTCTCCAGGACCTCACAGAGGCGAGGGCTCATGGTTACGTTGACAGTTTCCTCATTGCGACGGTTCAAGATCTCGTCCTGGAGCTTGCTGAGAAGGAGCCCTAGCTTGGTTTCTTGTCCGGCCGCGGCCGTGAGCATGCATCGCAAGACCAGGTCGGCGTTCCCACCGCTTCCGCCAGCGCTGGCCGCTCGATAAGCCAGAAAGTCGACCAGCTCGTAAGGCAACCGAACCGAAGTCCGCTTCTTGTAGGCGGCCTCCCGACTCTCGCGAATTCGATGCGCGGACTGCGGCGCGAGCGCTACGATCTCGCCGCAAGAATCGCAACAAGCTCGCATCACATGCGCAACCAGAGTCCCATCCGCAAGGGCAATGTTTCCATAGCCATAAGTAGCAACAACAAACTTGCCGCAGCGCTCGCAGGGCGCTTCAGTCTGCTGGCCGGAGATGAAAACGGATTTCATGGTGCATCAGCTCGATGGTAAGAAATGAACCAGCAACCTGGGCGGAAGTAGAACTTTATATACCAACCTTCCGGTCGAAAGACCCACACAACTGTGGACTGGTCCAGGTGATGATTGGTGCATGTTGCCTGATTCCCTCGAACTCGCTCGATCACTCGCACCGCCTCGTCAGGTGTGACCTCCCCGGTTGCCAGAAGATTCTTGAGGTCAAGAGCCTCCCGGGCTTCGAACTGGAACCTTCCCTGTTGAAGGGCCTCTAGGACAGCTCTCTTTGCCTCCTTGAAAGTCAACCCTACTCTACCTCAGTCCGGGCGCGTAGTCAATATTGCATACAGGGTGTTGATCCGATTTCTCGGTAAAAACTCTGGCCCAGTCGTGGTCGGCTCATCGGGTTTTCACTCAAAAATCGCCTGGCAAAGTTCCTGGCCAGAGGGAGCAACTCCTGGGGCATCCGAGACCAGCACACTCGCGTCCCGGTTCTCTGCCAGCCTGGCTGCTCTGGCTGCAAGAACTTGAGACTTGCCTGACCCGGCCGAACCTCGAATTCGTCGATAGCAGTGGTCTGACAGATTTATCCTCGACTCACATTCTCGGGCACTCCGCAGGGCCGGGGAATCTCCCGGTACCGCCGCACAGGGGAACGAACCGTGGGACGGGTCGGTCCAAGCGAATACGCGCAATTCCGCCGGTACCGCCCCCATTCCGGCGTATACCCCGGAGTCAGCCCGGTACCGGGAAATCTCCCGGTACCGCCAGACGGCCCCGCCCCCCGAACTGTGCTACAGTTCCACCATGGACATCGCAACCGTAGCCCTCGGATTCGCTTGCCTCGCATTCGGGTGCTACACCACCTACCTGCGCCAGCGGGCCCCGGAGAAGCTGGGCAAGCTGCAAGCCATGCAGGCGTTCTGGGGCCCGCGCGCGGGCCGGGTGGTCCACTTCGTCGGCTACAGCCTGATGCCCGCGCTTTGTGGCGCGGGCCTGATCTACGCCGGTACCCGCGGCCACAGCCTGCTCGAAATCCTCCGCTGACCACAGCAAGACTTCCCGTCCCCGCCGCGAAGGCCACGCCCCCATGCGCCGCCTGCTCCTCGTCCTGCTCTTGCTCTGCCCGGCTCTGGCCGAGGGCGGGCGCGAGCATCCTGTGCATGCCTTCCTCAACGCCACTTTGTACGTGCGGCCCGGGGTCAGGCTCGAGGACGCCACGCTGATCATCAAGGACGGCAAGATCGTGGCGGCCGGCCAGGTGGCCGTGCCCCCCGAGGCCAGGGTCTGGGACCTGAAGGGCAAGACCGTGGTGGCCGGCTTCATCGACCCTTACGTCACCGTCAGCCGGCTGGAGGGCAAGCCCCTGCGCGGCACGCCCAGGCCCAAGGACGAGGATCCGCCCCCTGCCCTCAAACCAGACCCGGACTCGAGCGCCCTGCCGCGTCTCCACCCCGACTGGATGGCCAGCGGGCACCTGACCATGAAGCCAGAGACGCTGAGGAAGCTGCGCGCTCAGGGCTTCGTGGCCGTGCTGGCGGTGCCCGACCAGGGGGTGCTGCGGGGCACGGCCGCGTGTTACTCGCTGCGAGACGGCACCGACCTCGAGCGGCTCTGGGACGCCGAGCGGGCGGTGGTGGCCGCGGCCGAGCAAGTGGACTGGCAGGAGTACAAGAAGAATCCTTACGGCTCACCGGACAAGTTCTTCCCGGCCAGCCTGATGGGGGCTTGCAGCGCCCTGCGCCAGGCCGTGCTGGACGCCCGCTGGTACGGCCAGGCCCGACTGGTCGAGCAATCAGCCTACCAGGGCACCCTGCGACCGGCCGCGGCCCGAGCCCACCAGGCCATGCTGGCCGTGGCCGAGGGCCAGCGGTTGTTGCTGCTGGAGGCCTTCAGCCCGGTGGAGACGCTGGCCCTGCGGCGCAGCCTGGACGAGGTGGCGGTGAACAGGCGCGCCACGGTGCTCTCGGGCCAGGAGTGGCGCTGCCTGGACTGGCTTCGGCCCGCCCCTCAAGAGAGCTTTGTGCTGCCGCTCAACTTCCCCAAGAAGCCCAAAGCAGAGAGCGAGGGCGAGTGGCTGGACGTGAGCGATCTGGCCCTGCAGAGCTGGCGCAACGCCCCGGCCCTGGCCCGCTGGCTGGCGGCGCGCAAGATCCCGTTCTCGCTCACCACCCACCGGCTCAAGTCGCTCGACGACCTCCCCCAGGCCCTGCAAAAAGCCCGCCAGGCCGGCTGCTCGGATGAGGTGCTGCTGGCCGCCCTGACCACCGAGCCGGCCCGCACGCTGGGCTATCAAGACCGCCTGGGCTCGCTCGAGCCGGGCAAAAGCGCCAGCTTCCTGGTGCTGGACGGGCCGCTCTTCGACTCCAAGACGCGGGTGCTGGAGACCTGGGTGGAGGGCCAGCGCCATACCCACCAGGCTCCCGATGAAGAGGAGAAAGACAAAGAGGACAAGCCCGCCTTCCAGGCGGCCGACTACGCCAGCGAACCGAAGATCTTCAGCCCACCCGAGGGAGCGGGCAGCGTGCTGGTGCGCGGGGGCACCCTCTGGACCGTGGCCGCCCGAGAGCCGGTGCGGGGCGATCTTCTGGTGGTGAACGGGCGCATCCAGGCCATCGGGCCCTCGCTGAGCGCGCCCGCCGGGGCGCTGGTGGTGGACGCTCAGGGTCTGCACGTCTCGCCCGGGATGATCGACTGCCACAGCCACACCGCCATCGAGGGCGACGTCAACGAGTTCAGCGCCAACTGCACCAGCATGGTGCGCATCAAGGACGTGATCGACCCGCTCGACCGCAACATCCTGCTCCAGCTGGCCGGGGGCACCACCTGCGCCAACCTGTTGCACGGCTCGGCCAACAGCATCGGAGGCCAGTCGATCACCGTGAAGTGGCGCCGGGGCCGTCCGGCCGAGGAGCTGATCGTGGCCGGCGCTCCCGAGGGGATCAAGTTCGCCCTGGGCGAGAACCCCCGCCAGGCCAACGTGCGTGAGCTGCCCGTCAGGCGCTATCCGGGCACCCGCATGGGCGTGGCCGCCTCCATCCGCGAGCGCTTCGTAGCCGCCCGCGCCTATCGCGAGGAGCAGCAAAAATTCAGCGCCGGCCAGCGCGCCATGCCGGTCAAGCCCGACCTCGAGCTGGAAGCGCTGCTCGAGATCCTCGATGGCAAGCGCTTCGTGCACTGCCACAGCTACCGGCAAGACGAGATCCTGATGCTCATCCGCCTGGCCGAGGAGCTCGGTTTCAAGGTGCGCACCTTCCAGCACGTGCTGGAAGGCTACAAGGTGGCCGACGAGATCGCCGCCCACGGGGCGGGCGCCTCCAGCTTCAGCGACTGGTGGGCTTACAAAGTGGAGGTCATGGAAGCGGTTCCCTATAACGGCGCCATCCTGGCCGAGCACGGGGTGGTCACCAGCTTCAACTCCGACTCCAACGAGCTGGCCCGCAGGCTCAACACCGAGGCCACCAAGGCCGTCCGCTACGGCGACCTCGCGCCCATGGACGCGCTGGCCTTCGTGACCTTGAACCCCGCCAAACAGCTGGGGATCGACGCGCGGGTGGGGTCGCTGGAGCCGGGCAAGGACGGCGACTTCGTGCTCTGGAGCGCTCCCCCGCTGAGCCAGGGAGCGGTCTGCCTGCAGACCTTCATCGAGGGCCGCCGCTACTTCTCGCGCCAGCACGAGACCAGCCTCCAGGCCCTGCGCGAGGAAGAGCGCCGCGAGCTGATCCGGAGGGCACGCCAGAAATGAAGCGGCTGCTCCTCATCCTGTTGCTCTGCCTGGCCGCCGGCGCCGACGAGGCCTACGTCGGGGCCACCCTGCACCCGGTCAGCGGTCCGCCGGTGCAGGCCGCCCTGGTGGTGCGCGACGGGCGCATCGTGGGCCTGTCCTCGCCCCCGGCCGGGGCCGAGGTGGTGAGCCTGCAGGGCCTGCACGTCTATCCGGCCATGATCGACGCCGACTCGGCTCTGGGACTGGTGGAGATCGCCGCCGTGCCGCCCGCCATGGACATCAGCGAGGTGGGCCAGGTGAACCCCGAGCTGCGCGCCGACATCGCCTTCCACCCCGACTCCAAGCTCATCGAGGTGGCCCGCTCGGCGGGCGTGCTGTTTGCCGGGGTGGCTCCCCGGGGCAATCCCCTGAGCGGCCAGGCGTCGGTCATGCGCCTGGTGGGCTGGACCCGCGAGGACATGGCCGTGAAGGCCCCGGTGGGGCTGGTGGTGGAGTGGCCCGACCTGGCGCTGAATCGCTCACCGCTCGCGGCCACGCCCCTGGAGGAGCAAAAGGAGAACCGTCGCCTGGCCGTGTTGCGCATCCAGGAGGCCTTTGCCAACGCCCGCGCCTATCGTCCCGCGCTGGGCCAGGACGTGAAGTGGGAAGCCATGCAGTCGGCTCTCAAGGGCGAGTCGCTGGTGCTGGTGCGGGCCCAGCGACTCGATCAGATCGAAGCCGCCCTGGAGCTGGCCCGCAAGGAGAAGCTGCGAGTGGTGCTGGTGGGCGGAGCCGACGCCTGGCGGGTGGCGGGCAAGCTGGCCGAGCGCCAGGTGCCGGTGATCTACACCGAGATGCTGCGCCTGCCGCGCGATCACGAAGCCTACGATCTGTACTACCGGGCTCCCGCCGTGCTGGCTCAGGCCGGAGTGACGGTGGCCCTCTCGATGGGTGATGATGCGAGCAACACGCGCTGGCTGCCCGAGCTGGCCGGCCGGGCCCGGGCCCACGGCCTGTCGAGCGAAAGCGCGCTCAAGAGCGTCACCCTGAACGCGGCTCGCATCCTGGGCGTGGACGACCGGCTGGGGAGCCTCGAGCCGGGCAAGGAAGCCACCTTCATCGTCACCGACGGCGATCTGCTGGAGGCCGATACCCACGTGCTACGGGCCTTCGTCGAGGGACGCGAGATCGACCTGGACGACTTCCAGAAAGAGCTGTATCGACGCTATCGCAATCGGAGGAAACCATGAGCATCGGAAAACTCGGGGTCTGGGCCTTCACCGACACTTACAACGCCCGCGAGGCGGGCGAGTTCGCCCGCAAGGTGGAGGCCATGGGCTACGGGGCCCTGTGGTATCCCGAGGCGGTGGGCCGCGAGAGCATCGCCCACGGAGCCTGGCTGCTGTCGCAGACCGAGCGGCTGACCATCGCCACGGGCATCGCCAACATCTGGGCCCGCGACGCCCAGGCCAGCGCGGCCGCCCGGCTGACCTTGAACGAGCAGTCGGGAGGCCGTTTCCTGCTGGGGCTGGGAGTCTCCCACATGCCCCTGGTGGCCAAGCTTCGCGGCCACGAATACGCCAAACCGCTGGCTTTCATGCGCGAGTATCTCGAGAAGATGCAGAAGGCCATGTTCCGGGCCCCCGAGCCGACCAGCAACAACGAGCTGGTCCTGGCCGCCCTGCGGCCGGGGATGCTCAAGCTCTCGGCCGAGCTGGCCGACGGGGCCCACCCCTACAACGTGCCCCCCGAGCACACCCGCCGCGCACGCGAGATTCTGGGGCCGGGCAAAAAGCTCTACGTGGAGCAGAAGGTGGTGCTGACCGGCGACGCTTCCAGAGCCCGCGCGGTGGCGAAGGCGACCCTGGAGGTCTACATGCGCTTGCCCAACTACCGCAACAACTGGACCTGGCTCGGCTTCACCGAAGAAGAGCTGGATCAATCCGCCGACCGCTTCCTGGACGCCATGGTGGCCTGGGGGGACGAAGCGGCCCTGCGAGGGCGCATCCAGGAGCACTGGGATGCGGGCGCCGACCACGTCTGCATCCAGCCCCTGGACCCGGAGGGAGGGCACGCGCCGGATCTTCGCGTGCTGGAGCTGCTGGCGCCGGGGTAGAAATCGAGCTGACAGGTGCTTGCACGACGTGGCCATTCTCAACGACGACAGGAGCGAATCAGGTTGCCCAACCAGCACCTGACGCACTGCCTGGGCACTTGACACGCACTCCTCCATGTGCAAATCTGGGCTCAGGTCTGTGCGGAGGCTTGTGCGATGGCAACCAACATTGAGATCGATCCTGCGCTGGTCGAGGAGGCCAGAACGCTTGGGGGTCACAAGACAAAGCGGGAAACCTTTGAAGCAGCCCTGCGCGAATACGTGAGGTTGCGAAAGTCCCGAGGGATCCTGGGATACTTCGGCAAGGTCGAATTTGTCGAAGGCTATGACTACAAGAGCTCGAGAAGCCGTTGAGAGTCCTGGTCGATACCTCTGTGTGGTCGGTGGCGCTCCGACCAGGCCGGCGACACCCCAAGGCTGATCGGCTCCGGCACATGCTCGTGACAGGCGATCAGGTGTGTGTCCTGGGCATCATCATCCAAGAAGTGTTGCAGGGAATCGCGAATGCCGAGCTGGCAGAGAGCATACAGAATGAGCTCGAGCCCTTCGAGCTTCTTAATCTGGCCCGAGAGGACCATGTGGCGGCGGCGACCCTGTATCGTGCCTGTCGAGCCGGCGGAATCGCAGCCGGGAGCATCGACTGTTTGATCGCTGCAGCGGCGGAGCGGCACGATTGCTACTTGCTCACTATGGACAGTGATTTTGATAGGCTCGCATCGTTCTGCCAGCTCAAGCTCCTCTAACAGGCTGATGCGAAACTGGTTGTGTAGAAGCATCAGCCTGCTAAAGTGAAGCGCTGAAGGTTTTGGTAACTGGCGCTGACAGACTTGTATGGAGGCGCCTGCCGAGGATAGGCACCTTGGATCTCCATTTCGCGGAGAACGTCTACCGCCAGTCGGGGCATCAAGCGCGCTCGTTGAGCGGATGCGACAGCAGGCCTGCATTCCGGGTAATGCGACTGCGGGCACCGACCACGTTGGGGCAGGACCTGGCCCCGGGTCGGTGAGAGTAGGAATCGAGCGCCCGCTCCGGAAAGGCTGGCCCATGTTGAAACGCATGCTCCTGATCGCCATCATGCTGACCGCCTCGGTGCTGGCCCAGAGCCAGCACGAGATGAACGCCCAGGCGGCGGCAGACTTCGCCAAAGCCGACAAGGAGCTGAACGCCGTCTACAAGCAGCTCACCGCCCGCCTGCAGCCCCTGACCAAAGAGAAGCTCATCACCGCCCAGTTGCTCTGGATCAAGCTGCGCGACGCCGATGCCGAAGCGCGAGCCTCGGAGTGGGAAGGCGGCTCGATGTACCCGATGATCTACGAGTCCACCCGCGCGCAGTCCACCCGCCAGCGGGTGAGCGAGCTGCGCGGGTGGCTCGACGAGTTCAAGGAACGCTGACTTGAGCCAGCAACTGAAGACCATGGGCGTGGTGGGGGCCGGGGGAGCCGGTTTCCCGACCTACGTCAAGGCCTCGGCCCGGGTGGACACCTATCTGGCTAACGGGGCCGAGTGCGAGCCCCTGGTCCACAAGGACGTCGAGCTCATGCAGCAGTACCCCGAAGAGATCGCCTCCGGGATGTCCCGCATGATGGAGCTGACCGGGGCCACCTGTGGCAAGTTCGGGGTCAAGGAGAAGAACGAGCGCGCGGTGCAAGCCCTGCGGCCCCATCTTGCGGCCCGGTCCATCGAGCTCTTGTTGATGGGCGACTTCTACCCCGCCGGAGACGAGTACGAGCTGGTCTACCTGGCCACCGGTCGGCTGATCCCCCCGGCCGGGCTACCCCTTCAGGTCGGCTGCGCGGTCAACAACGTGGAGACGCTCTACAACGTGGAGCGGGCGATGCAGGGCCAGCCGGTGGTGGACAAGTTCCTCACCGTGGCGGGGCTGGTGAAGCGGCCCTCCTCCTTCTGGGTGCCCATCGGGACCTCGTTTCGAGACGTGCTGGCCAGGGCCGGCGGGACCACCACAGAGGACTTCGCGCTGATGCTCAGCGGCGTAATGATGGGAAAGATCTGCTTTGACCTCGACGAGGTGGTGACCAAGACCACGGGAGCCCTGATCGTGCTGCCTCGCGACCACTCGCTGATCCGTCGCCAGACCACCTCCAACGAGGCCCAGCGCCGCATCGGCAAGTCGGCCTGCGATCAGTGCACCTACTGCACCGAGATGTGCCCCCGCTACCTGCTCGGCTACGAGATCCAGCCCCACAAGGTGATGCGCAGCCTGGGCTTCAACAAGACCGGGGCCGAGCTCTGGAACCCCTGGGCCGAGCTGTGTTGCTCCTGCGGGCTATGCACCCTGTACGCCTGCCCGGAAGATCTCTACCCACGAGAAGCCTGCGAGGATGCCAAAAAGGACATGCGGGCGGCCAACTACAAGTTCAAGCAAGAGGCCCCCGTACGGGTGCACCCCATGAAAGACGGCCGCCGCGTGCCGCTCAAGCTGCTGCGCCGCCGTCTGAAACTGGAAGCGTATGAGAGCGAGGCTCCCTTCGACCCCGCCCCGACCACACCCGGGCACGTGCGCATCAAGCTTTCCCAGCACGTGGGCCAGCCCGCCCGGCCCGTGGTATCCCCGGGTCAGCGGGTCGAACGTGGCCAGACGATTGCAAGAGTGAGTGAAACCGAGCTGGGCGTGGACCTGCACGCCAGCATCACCGGCCACGTGTCGGCCATCACCAGCGACTTTGTCGCGATCGGAGCTGAGAATGCCTGAACACTGTCTGGGCCTCGTCGAGTTGAGCAGCATCGCGGGGGGATTCCAGGTCACTGACGCCATGCTCAAAGCGGCGGCCGTCGAGCTGGTGCTGGCCCGCACCATCTGCTCGGGGAAGTACATGGTGATGATCCGGGGCGACGTTGCGGCCGTGCAGGCCAGCATCGGAGCCGGCTGCGAGGCAGGCGACTTCTCGGTCATCGACGTCTTCGTCATCCCCAACGTCCACGAGTCGGTCTTCCCTGCCCTGAGCGGGGCCAGCCGCGGGATGCACCTGGATGCGCTGGGCATCGTGGAGTCGTTCTCGGTGGCCTCCCTGATCGAGGGCGCCGACGCCGCCGCCAAGGCGGCCGCCGTCCACCTAACCGAGATCCGGCTGGCCATGGCTATGGGCGGCAAGGCCTTCTTCACCTGCACCGGCAGCGTCTCGGCCGTTCAGGCGGCGGTGGAGGCCGGGGCGGCGGTGGTGGCCCAGAAGGGGCTGCTGGTGAACAAGGTGGTGATTCCCAATCCGCGCCAGGAACTGCTCTCGGAAATGGTCTGAGGCCGGCCGGAGAGAATTCCCCGGGATGAGTGAGCAGATGAAGTCGCTCCTGGAGGGGCGCTACCCCACGTTCCTGGCCGACCTGAAGCGACACTGCAGCCTGATCTACATCTTTCCGGCCTTTGTGGTCTTGATGCTGCTCACGCTGCTCGACTTCGCCAAGTACAACCCGGTGGACTTTCTGACCCTGTGCCTGGTGGCCTCTCCGGTGCTGGTGCCGGCCGCGCTGTTTGCGCTCTACTTGGTGCGCGCCATCCACCGGGCCCGCCTGGTGGTGGCCATCGCCCGGATCGAGAGCCGCAGCAGCTTCACGACGATGGACGAGGACATGCGCCGCTCGGAGAACTACCGCATGAATATCGAGATCCTGGAGGGCTACGCCGGGCGCGAGCGACCCGACGAGCCTGTCACGGGCAGCATCAAAGGCGTGGTCTGCCTGGGGGATGCTTTTCGGAAGATGCCCTCGGACCGGGCCGTCTTCCTGCGAATGGTCCAGGCCCACCTGTTCGGGCGACTGCGCTACCAGTTGCTAGAATGGGAGGAGCTGCCGTGAGGTGGCTCTGGATTGTCCTGGTGACGCTGTGGGTGGGGTGCGCCCAGCAGCCCGCCCCGTCGCCCACCGCCTCCACCTCACCGGCGGGTCCCTTCGTGCACCTGGCGGTGGAGGGGAAGACCCACCATCTGGAGACCGTGGAAGCCAACTATGCGGTGCCTGCGGTGGGCGGAATGCCGTGCGACTGGCGACTGCAAGCGGGGGAGCTGACGCTTTCTGGTCACTGTGACGAGCGAGGCGGGCTCGCCACATTGAAGGGCAAGACGCTGAGCATCCTCAAGAGCCAGTGGCGCGACCAGGATCTCGGCCCGGGTGAGCTCGAGGTGGGAGATGTGGAGGATACCGTGGTGAGCGGGATCTTCCGCACGAAGCTGGCCAGCGGCAGCTTCAAGACGCCTGTGGTCTTCGTCGCCTACCCCTGAGCCTTACGGGCTACGACGTGCTATCGGTCTCAGCCAGCAACTCGGCCTGGAAGGCCTCCAACGATTCGGTCCCAGCAGCCCGGACGGTGAGCTCCTCCAGTCGACCGGCATCGAGCTGACCGAGGCTCTCGGCCAGGCGTGAGGGAACCGGGCCAAAGCGGCTTGTCAGCACCCGCAGAACACCTCGCTGAAGCCCCTGCTGAAGCCCCTGCTGAAGGCCCTGGGCGATTCCCTTCTCGATTCCGACCTGCTCAATCATGGAGACGTAAGGCATTCTGTCCTCCTGCTCATACTGTGCCAGTTTCTCCGCGAACTGTAAAGCCTGAGGAGGCTCAAGGTGGAGCAGCCAGTCGACCAGGCGAAACAGGCGGAAAATATCCTCCCTGGAGAAGCTGCGGCGATAGAGGCTCCGAACCAGCTGTAGCTTGAGCTCCACACGAAGTTGAGCATCCTTCTGGCTTGCCTGGGTGAGCAGGTGGGCGGCCACAATCACCGCAAAGGGATTGGGGCTCTGCTCCAGCTCATCCATTCGCTCGCGATAGTCGGCCAGCTTGGCGACCGGGAACGAGAACTCCAGGCGGCACCCGAAGCCCTCCCACAGATAGCGGTCGGGTCGCCAGGTGGGGAAACTGTCGGCCAGCACTGCCAGGCTGCAGACCGGGCCTCCAAAGCGCTCGCGCACTCTCTGGTGGCCGATGAAGACTCGCTCGGCAAAGCTGCCGGTTGGAGGCGGCCCGGCAGGACCTCGAGCAGGCGGATCGCCTGGCCCCCGGGTCTATCCCCAACTACCGAGGGTGGCTGGAATTTTTTGCCGCCACCGAGCAGTATGACCAGGCACTGATCGTCGTGGAGCGATTGCTGGAGCTCTCGCCGGAGAACCGGAGCGCTCTCTGCGAGCTCAAGGAGAGGCTGAAGTGCGCTGCTCAAAGTACCATCGGCTGAGCGCCCTGGCAGAGCTGCCCGAGCAGCGGGCTGGAACGAATCTCAGCTTGCTTTCCGACCACAACCATCTGGATGCGCGCTCGGGAGAAAGCAACACAGAGCAGCCGCTCGATCTCGCGCTGGCCGAACTTGCCCATGAACCAGGCGTGGCGCGGCTCGACCGGGTCGAAGACGACCAGGTCGGCTTCCTGGCCCTGGGAGACATGCACGGTGCCAGCTCGAACCAGCGGAAAGTGAGACAGATGAGCGCGCACCAGCTTGCGAATCGCGTCGGCCTGAAGACGGAAGGGACTGAGGACGAGCACGCTGGTCTCGGGCCTGCGCTCCAGTACCTGGCTGACGACGCGCAGGCAGATCCAGGCGCTGCGATCGCATCGATGGCTGACCCGGTCGACCCCGTGGCTGACGGTATGGGGTGCGGTGGCAGGAAGGTCGTTCTGCCAGGGATCGACCAGGAGATGAGCCCCGGCCGGCCACCCGGAGATGAGCGGGGGCAGCGGGGGACTGCCGAGCGTGGTCAGCTTGCCCCGATAGAAAGCGCGCGACAGGGGCTGACAGAGCCCGTCATGGCAGCGGTTCTGGTCGGTCAGCATCACCAGGCTGCCCCGCTTCTCCAGACGACTCAGATCGCTCTCGGTCCGAGCGCCCACCAGGTCGAAGCACGAGTCGCCCACCCAGTGGAGCGAGTTCGCATCGTTGGGGTTGTCACTGCGGCGGATCGGGCCCAGCTGGCGAAAATCGCCGAATAGAGCCAGGTGCTGCGGTGAGGTGCTGAGGAAGGGAACCAGCGCGTAGCGTGAGACCATGCTGGCCTCATCCAGGAACAGGGCCATCGAGCCCATCTGCAGCAGCTTCAATACCTCCGGATGGTGCAACCCGGCCGTTAGAGTGGTCACGATCATGCGGGCCGCACGGGCCAGCTCCCAGAGCTTGCGGCCGCGCATGTCCTCGGATTGACGCAGCTGATCCTTCAAAGCACCCAGCTGGTGATTGACCCGCTCGCGATCGGGGCCGAAGGTTCTCAGCACCTCCTTCTGCAGCACTGCGACCGTCTCGCGCAGCGACCGGATCCCCCGGGAAGCCTCCTTGAGGGCGGAGGTCCAGGCCAGAAGATGGGCGCGCGACTCGAGGTCGGGATGGGTGGGGCGGCCGGGCCGCAAGAGCTCGCCTGTTTCGAGCGGGGCGAGCAAGCGGTTTCGGGCATCATCGATAGCCAGCGTGGCCTGATCGGCAGCCGAGTTCGTAGGAGTCAGCACCAGCACCTTGCGGCCGCTCAGGGAGAGGGCCGCGGCGGCCGCCCCCAGCGTGAAGGTCTTGCCCGTGCCGGGCGGCCCCCAGATGAGGGCTACCGACCCGCCGGTCGCGGCCACAGCCGTCCGCTGCGCAGGCCGGAGAGCCGTGTCCCGGGCCGCCCAGGTCAGAATCTCGGGCGGGGAAGCAAGGCTTTCCCACGCATTACGGGTCAACCGGAGGTAGGGCTCAGGGAGCGGGCTCTTTAATCGCTCACTGACCCAGCGGCGCACCAGGGCCTGGTAATCGGGCTCATAGAGAAAGATCGGTCGGCCCGCCACGGGCTCGAGGCCTCCGCCGGTCTTGCGCACGACCAGGAGCCCCGCATCGGTGTCCACATTGATGACATCGCCGGTCCAAGGATAACCACCGGCGGACTTCTCGCCGGCCGCCGCCCAGCCTTCGTGGTCGTCACGCAGCTGGCGCTCGTAAGCCGGATGAACCCGCAGCACGTAGTCGGTGCCGGCCAGCGGCGAGCAGGTCTCCAGCTCGAGCTTCGTAGGGCGAGCCTCTTCCTTCTCTGACTCCAGCGCCTGCAACAGCCCCGCGAAAGAGTCATCGACGGGGATTCTTGGACGCGGCTTCCAACCCGGCATCAGCCCAGCTTCTCGACCACTCCGGTCAGGCCGCGGCCCAGGAGCCGATCAAGAGGCGCAAGAGCCGGCAGAATCCCGGTCTCAGGCTGAGCCAGCTCCTCAAGACCGCGAGCCCCCAGCAGGTCGCCCTCGCGTCGGAGAATCCTGGCCCCGCAGGCAAGGAGCGCCCTCTGGCTGCTTGCGCAGCCCTCCGCGGCGCTGCGAAGCAGCCGGAGCGTTCGCTCCGGCAGCGGATCTCCAACCCCGCGCGCCAGGCCCGGAGCCAGGCGGGCCACGGTGCGCACCCTCCCCTCGCGCAACGCGGCGGCAGCCTGCGCGAGGCGGAGCAAGAGCCGGTCGGCCTGCGAAGCAACGCTCTCCTGGATCAGCTCCTTCAGCTCCTCGACCGCCGCGCGGAAGGCTCGTCCTTTGAGCAGGGTCAGGGCGCTCAACCGACGCCGGCTCCCGAAGAGGTCGAGCAGGCTGGGCAGCTCGAGAACCCGCTCGTGATGCGCGAAGCCCGAGCGCTCTCGGACATACTGGCCGGCCAGATAGAACAGACGCCAGCCGAACAGGCTCCCGACGCCCGCCACGGTAGCGGTCATCGGTTTGGTCCCTCCGGTCAGATCGGCCCCCACGCTTCGGGGCAGGCCCTGCGTCTCGTAGACGGCGCGCATCTTCTCGCTGATGTCGGCAAAGTCGGTGGGAGAGACGCGGGTGTGCAGAAAAAGGGTCTCGCTCGACAGGGCTTGCTCAACTTGCATTCCGTAGCTGTGCGACTCATCGGACTCGAGCAAAGCGACCAGCCGGCTCGGGTTGGCCAGCGCCGCCAGGATCGGAGCGTACGGCTGGGTGCCCACGGGAACGAAAAGAAGCTCTAGTGGCTCGACCTTGCTGCGGAGCCGACGCATTCTCTCGCAGGCCAGCGGGAACACCGAAGTGCGATACAACTCCTCGGCATGTCCGGGAGCGCCGAGCCAGCCTTCGATGGATTGCTCATAGGCCTCTTCGGACCAATTGGCGCGGGTAGAGAGCATTTTCGACTCTTCTGGGCCGTGACTGAATCGCCTTCAACGACACCGGATGACGTATCCATGCTCTAGCCTCAGAAGATGGATGCGCTGGTCACCTCCATCGAGTCGCTGCTTCGCCAGGGCCAGGAGGAGCAGGCCCGGGAGAAGCTCGATGCGCTTCGCACCGACGGGTGCGAGAGCGCCGACCTGCATGTTCGGGTAGCCGACCTGTGCCAGGAGCTGGGCCAGGATACCCGGCTCGTGGTGGAGCTGAACCGGGCCTTCGCGCTGGCGAGTGACCGCCTGGAGCTCTTGCGACGTCTGGGCCAGGTTCATACCGATGGAGGGCGCTACAAGCGAGCCCTCAAGTGCTGGAAGGTGCTCACCGAGCGCTCGCCCTCCGACGTGGAGGCCTGGGAAGAGCTGGGAGCTGCCCTGGCCAGCCTGGAGCGACACGAGGAGGCCCGTCAGGTCTACGAGCAGGCCGAGCAGGCCACCGGCGACAAGCGCTTTCAGGCACTGGCCCGCGAGCGCCCGGCCGCGGTGCGCGAGGCCAGCGTGGACGAGCCCGACGAGGCGGTCGTGGCGCGCTTCACCCACCTCTTCTCTGGTCGGGAGGGAGTCTATGCCCGCCAGTGGGCCAATCCACAGGGAGAAACCGGCTACTCCCCCATCCATGAGCCGTTCACCCCCCAGGTCGTGCGCGGCCACCTGCTCGGTCGTCACACCGTGGGCAACTATGTGCTAAGGGTCGACAACACCGTGAACTTCGCGGCCATCGACCTCGACCTGCCCCGAGACTTCTTGACCCGCGCCTCCAAGAAGGAAGCCTTCGAGCGCCTGCGCGAGCTTCGGGTCTATGCCCTGAAGATGTGCCTCGAGTCGGGGCTCATTCTCTACCTCGAGGAGAGTGGCTTCAAGGGCTTTCACATCTGGTTCCTCTTCGCCCAGCCGGTCCCGGCGCGCGTGGCTCGCCGTCTGGCAACCGCCGTCGCGAAGAAGGCCGGGCCTCCTCCCACAGGAGTCGGCATCGAGGTCTTCCCCAAGCAGGTCGAAGTGCCGCCCGATGGCCTGGGAAACCTCATCAAGCTTCCCCTGGGCGTGCACCGGGTCACCGGCAGGAGGGGTGAGTTCCTCGACGAGCTCGGCCTGCCCATCGAGAAGCCCTACCCCTGGATCCTCGAGCTTCGGACCATCGAAATCGATGAGATTCGAGCCTATCTCGAGCGAGTCAGCGAGCCCGACCCGGAGCCAGAGGAGAGCCTGGCTCCGGGGCAGCCGGCCCAAAGCGCCTCCGCACGAGCGGCCTTCTTCGACTACCACCTCGACTCTGACCTGACCACCCAGAACGTGCTGGCACGCTGCTGTGTTCTGCGCGCCCTGGCCGAGAAGGCCCTTTATCACAACCAGCTCAACCACGATGAAGCGCGGGTGGTCATCCACACGCTGGGGCATCTGGAGACCGGCCCGCAGGCGGTCAACGTTCTCCTGCGCAAAGCACCAGAGCTCGATGCCAGCCTGTATCTCAAGAGCCGCCTGCGCGGCAACCCGATGAGCTGCGCCAAGATTCGCGCCCGCTTGCCCCAGGTCACCTCGCACCTTCCGTGCCGCTGCGAGTTCGACCTGGAGTCGGGCCTCTACCCCAATCCGCTGCTGCACCTTCAGTCACGCGTCCAGGCCAGCGCCACCTTGCAGTTTCGCACCCTGGTGGAGGACTATCTGCGCTCGGGCAAAGAGCTGCGCGAGGCCAGCGAGCGCCACGTGGTTTACACCCACCGGCTGAGCGAGTGGTTCGACCAGGCCGGGACCGAGGAGCTGAAGACCTCGGTGGGTATGCTGCGACGCATCCGGTCGGAGGACGGGCAGGTCTCGTTCAGCCTGGAGATGTGAAATGTCGGTGCTCTATCTGATCGACCAGGGGGCCACCCTGCAGGTCTCCGGGGGGCGGCTGATCATCAAGAAGCACGGGCAAACCCTGCAGTGGCTCCACGCCTCCAAGCTCGAGCAGGTGGCGATCATGGGCAACGTCAGCCTGACCCCGCAGGCCATCGCCTTTCTGCTCGAGACCGGCATCGACACCGTCTTCCTGACTCGCTCGGGACGCTACCGAGGGCGGCTCGCCTCGCGCGAGGGCAAGAACATTCTGGTTCGTCGCCAGCAGTTTCGCCGGCTCGACGACCCCGCCTTCGAGCTCGAGCTGGCCCGGCGCTTCGTGCGCGGCAAGCTGATCAACTGCCGCTACCTCCTGAGCCGACGAACGCGCGGACGCTACGAGAGAACCGTCAAGAAGGCCATCCACCGCATTCGATTCTGCGAGTCGAAGCTGGACGCAGCAGCCAGCCTGGACGAGGTGCGCGGCTGGGAGGGGAACGCCGCCGCGGCCTACTTCCCCGCGGTAGGCCAGCACCTGGTGCCCGAGGAGTTCCGCTTCTCGCTTCGCTCCAAACGGCCGCCGCGGGACGCTTTCAACGCCATGCTCTCTTTTGGCTACGCCCTGTTGCTGGGCACCATCTCGGCCAGCGTGCAGACTGTGGGTCTCGACCCCTACCTCGGGGCCCTGCACGCCCCCGATAACGGAAAGCCGAGCCTGGTGCTCGACCTGATGGAGGAGTTTCGACCCGTGCTGGTGGATGCGCTGGCCCTCAAGAGCGTGAGCATCCGGCAGATCGTGCCGGCCGACTTCCGCTACCAGCCCGAAGCCGACCTGCCGGCCGAGCTCGACGACGAGCTTCCCCCGGAGGCTCCGGACGAGTATCCCGTGCTCTTTGCCCGGGCCAGCCTGCCCAAGTGGATCACGCTCTACGAAGCCCGACTGCGCCGCCCGGCACCCTACGCGCGGTTCGGCGTGAACCTTCCTCTGCGACAAATCTGCCTCGAGCAGGCACGCCTCCTGGCCCGCCACTTTCAAGGCGAGGAAGAGTACGTGCCCTTTGGCCTTCGCTGATGTTCGTGCTGGTCACCTATGACATCGTGCAGGACCCGATTCGCTCGGAGGTGGCCGAGGTGCTGCTCGGCTACGGGCGGCGCGTGCAAAAGAGCGTCTTCGAGTGCATCGTGTCGGAAGGCCAGCTCCAGGAGATGCGCACCCGGGTCGACAGCCTGGTGCGCCACTATGAGGACAGCGTTCGCTATTACGTGCTCTGTCGGCGGTGCGTGGGCCTGGTGCAGGTCACCGGGCTGGGCACGGTGACCGAGGACGACACCGACCAGGTCTACATCGTGTGAGAAGGGAGCCAGGGCACGTGCACATCGCAGACGAGGTTGAAACCGAGGCTGTCGAGACGGTACCGACTCCGGAAGTCTCGCTGTCGTGGATGGAGGCCGAGGCCCTGCGCAAGGCCGGCCAGTGGGCCCGGGCCGGCGCCTACTTTCACGCCTGCCTGAAAAAGAGCCCCTCGGCGGGAGCCGCCTGGCGCTATGCCTTCTGCCTGCGCAAGGCGGGCTATCCGGAGGCGGCCCTGGGAGTGGCTCGGCGCGCCATTCGAAACTGGCCGGACCAGCAGGCCCTGAGGTGGGAGCTGGTCTGGTGCCTTTATGCCGCCAGGCTGCAACCCGCCCAGCAGCAGGAGGGTCAGGAGGAGAAGGTGCTGGAGGCCGCCCGGGAGATGGTGGCCGAGGGAGCAGAAGGCCTGGCCCTCCAGCTGGTGGTCTTCGCCGCGGTAGGGGCGGCTCGCCGTCGCGGCCAGTGGGGCGAGGTGCTGAGCTGGTGTGAGCGACTGTCTCCCGAAAGCCTGGATGCTCGCCCTCAGGAGGGCCGCAAGCAGATGCCCCCCCTGGAGCGCTGGCACCTGGCTCGCGTGAAAGCGCTCACCAACCTGGAGCGATGGGAGGAGGGAGTGAGCGCCGCGCGTCAAGCTCGCGACGCCTACCCGCACAGCCCGGACTTTCTTCGCTGGCACGCGGCCTGCCTGGCCGGCCAGGGCAAGCTCGAGGAAGCCGCCACCATCCTCCAGGAGCACCTGGGGGCCCGGCGCAAACAGTGGTATGTGCTGGCGGACCTCGCCAAATTGCGCCTCGAGCTGGGGGACGTAGCCTCAGGCCGCGCCCTGGCCGAGGAGGCGGTCGTCTTGCACGGAGAGGACAGCGCCAAGGTGAACCTCTTTTTGCTGCTGGCTCGCATTCACTGCGCACTGGGCGACTTCGCGACGGCAGGCAACTGGCTGGGGTGGTGTTTGCAGCTTCGCGCCGAGAACGCCTGGCCGGCTCGCGCCACGCACCAGGACGTGCTGGCCACGGTCGAGCAGGCGGGTGTTGTGCTCTCGCAACGGACCAGCCGGGAGTGGCGGGAGATCTGCCTGACCGGCCTGTCGGCCGGGAAGGAGCGCCGTTCTGGACGCGTGGAAGGCTGCGGGGACGAGCGGCCCTTCTGCTTCATTCGCGACAAGTCGGACCGCTTTTTCGTGCTGGTCAGGGACCTGCCGGCCGACTGCCGCAAGGACGGGGCGAAGGTGGACTTTGTTCCCGTACAGGGGTTCGACAAGAAGAAGGGGCGGCCGGCGTGGCAGGCGGGAGAGGTGAGGAAGCGTGGTTGAATCTAGCTCTGGACTCCCGTTTTCTGCACTTTGAGAATAACTATTTGAATTAAAATAAATGAAGGGCAACACGGGTTTGTACTCCGAAGCGGGTAGCCCACCAATGACAGATATCAGACTTTCGCAACGACATCCTGCACGGAGGTTACCGCAGTCAGCCGCTGGCAGGAGGCGACCTGAAACGCAACCTCAGCAGGCTGGCGGATGAGTTTCAGAGTTTCGTGCGGTCGTTTCCGGAGGAGTGACACTACATGTCGCTGGTGGGAGCTAGGATCCAAATCAGCCTTCGGTGAGTCCAACCTACTGAAAGCGGGGTGAGTGACAGTGTGCTGGTACTATCGTTACGAAACCAAGGGGATCCAGTCTTGGATTCTCGAGAGCAGCTTACTGCGGGACCTGGCCGGAGGAAGCATGCTCGTGGAAAGACTGACTCGAGCAGCCGGGGATCGAGCCCGGCAGGCCGGTGCCACGATATGCCAGGCAACATCCGGAGCAATGACCGCCATCTTTCCAGGAAAGATCGAGCTGGAGCAGTTTGCTTGCGAATGGCCTCTTGAGGTCGCCCTGCGGGCACCAGGGCTTCAGCTCGTTCAGGCCTGGGTTCCAAAAGAGGTGGGACTCAAAGCCCTGTTCTCGAGGCTGGCAGAACGCAGAAACCAGGCATTCTTCCCAGAAGTCGAAGCCAACCCGTGGGTACTCCGAGCTGGTCGTTCCGGGCTCCCGGCCATCGAGACGCCACCGAGCATACGCAGTCAGGCGCGCCTGACCCGTCTGGATGCACAGGCGCTGGCGAAGGAGAGATCCAGGCAGATGGAGCGCTCGGAAATCAGCGCCGTTACGGGAGGATATCCCTGGAGCTCCTTCGAGGAGGAGACCGAACGGTGGGGCGAGGGACCCGTGGCCGTGATCCACGCGGATGGCAGCGGGGTTGGTAAAAAGCTGCTGGAGATTGGCGACGACCCGGGCAGGCTCACTCGGTTTTCCGAGGCGCTCAGCACGGCGACGGCGGCGGCGATCAAAGCCGCAGTGGATGGACTGCCCGAAAAGCAGCCAAGAAAGGCACGTCCGATCGTCTCCGCCGGGGACGACATGACCTACATCGTTCCCGCGGCTCAAGCTCGCCGTTTCAGCGAGATATGGCTTCAGCACTTTTACCAGGAGACGGAAAAACGAGAGAGCGAGCTCGGCGGTCCCCTCGGGGCGGGTGCCGGCATCGTGGTGGTTCACCGGCGATATCCATTCTCCAGGGCTTATGAGCTGGCTGAAAACCTGTGCAGAAGGGCCAAGAAGGCGGCAGGCCCGCAGCGTTGCGTGCTGGCTTTCGAGCGCGTAACGACCTCGATGGCTTCCGGCGACTGCCCGGGGAGCGTGGCCTGGTTGGTGGATAGTCACCAGGGTGTCAGCGAGCTCCTGAAATTAACCGCGGCGTCTCGAGACATTCCTCGAGGAACGTTGCGCAACTGGCTGTCTTTGTTCGAGCAGAATCGCCAGGAACAGGCAGCTCAGCTCTGGGAGCGGGCGCGGGAAGTCGCCGAGGCTTCCAGGTGGCAGTCTTTCGAGACGGCTCTGGAATCAGTCACGGGCCGCTACCTGCCCCTCTCCGACAAGCCGACCACTCCCCTGCGCGATGCCCTGGTTCTTCGCCAGTTCGAGAAGGAGGTCGTATGACGAGTTGCACGCTCAAGTTCTCGTTGTCCAGCTATTGGGCCACAGGCTCTGGCGAGGGGGGCGGCGCAGTCGTCGACTCGGTCGTACTGCGCGATGCAAGTCAGCTCCCGGTGATCCCGGGGCGCACCGTGAAGGGGCTGCTGCGGGATGCGATGCAGCTGGCGACCCTTTCACGCAAGGTTGATCCCGAGCGCGTTCAGCGCTGGTTTGGCTCGGCTCTTCCGGGTCAAGGGGACGGTGACGAGCAAGAGGTTCATCTGGAGAAAGGGCGTTTCTCAACCACTGAGGGGGCTCTCTGGTTCGGTTCGGCAACCCTCCCCGATGCATGGCGGCAGTGGGCCAGACTTCAACCCAAGGATGCTCCGGTGTTGCTTTCCCTGTCAACCTTCCTGGCTTCGACTGCGATCGACCCTGATGGGGTGGCGGCCGAGCACACCCTGCGCGTTTGCGAAGTGAGTGTTCCCATGGAGCTTCACGCCGAAGTGCGCGGTCCGGCAGGGGACCGAACCTGGCAGGAGGACCTGCGTGCCTGTCTGCCTCTGCTGAGAGCCCTGGGAACCCGCCGCAACCGAGGGTTTGGCCGGGTCGACGTCACAATGGAGGGAGCGCGATGAGCCAGTTCCAGACCATTGAGCTCGATCTCGAGCTGCTGACCGACATCTGTCCCACTGCCTCCAACCGAACCCTGGGCGAGCCCGAGCTCTCCTGGACGATCCCGGGACGACTCCTCTGGGGAGCGGCGGCCACCGCCGCCTACCAGGCTGGGTTGGCCCCAGAGGAGGCCTTCCGGCTCTTTCACCAGGGCGCCGTACGCATTCTCGATGCCGTTCCGGTTACAGAAAGCGGTCGGGGTTACCCTGTTCCAAAATCATGGCAGATTGAGAAGAACAAACTCGACCCTATTCACAATTTTGCCCTCCCAGAAGTGCGCCAGGCGACGGCCGGACTGCAGTGCAAGCCCTGTCCGGAAAGCTGGATCGGCCCGGACGGATCCGCCATCCAGCTGGAGGTGATGCACACCCTTCGGACCTCGGTCGATCCCGGCGGCAGGGCCCGAGAAGGACTTCTCTTCGGCCTGCCCGTCATCGTCCAAGGAACACGCTTTTGGACGGCTCTCTCGGGAGCGCCCGCCGATGTCGACCAGGTCATGCGCTTTCTGGCCGGTCAGGTCGTTCGAATCGGTCGATCACGCAACGCGGAGCTGGGCATGGTGCGGGTCAGCCGAAGGACCAGCTCCATCGGAGCGCTCGCGTCAGGGAAGGGCGCAACCAAGCGGATTTCGTTCCTCTGTGTGTCGCGTGCCGTGCTGCGCGATCCACAGACCGGAGCTCCGACCCTCCTTCCCGGCCCCACGGCCTTCGGGCTGCCGGCCGGGTGGGTCTTTGAAGCCGAATCGAGTTTCCTGCGTTCGGCTCGCATCGTGCACTTCAACTCGCACCGACGCCGGCCGGAGCCCGAGCGATACGCGATCGAGCGTGGCTCTGTGGTCACGTTCTCAGGGCCCGACAGGATGGAACTGGCCCAGCTCCAGTCAGCACTCGTCGGAGGGGTTGGAGAGCACCGTGGCCAGGGCTACGGAGAGGTCCTGGTGGCACCGGCCTGGCTTACTGAACGTCAGGTATCGATGAAAACGTGCAAGAAAGTTGTGTCGGGCACTGTGCCTGAGCCTGGTGACGAGCTCTTTCAGTGGGCCAGCGCGCAGGCGGTGCACCGGGAGAAAGCGATGAGGCTCTACGAGAAAGCTCGTGAGGGTGCTCGAGAGCTTCGGGCCTTCGGAGTGAAGCCAGCGCAATGGGGAGTCCTGCGCCAGTTGGCCCGGCAGGAGCGATTCGCGGGGAGCCGGCAGGGAGCGGCGACGCTTCTCGAGCAGCTCAAGAACAGGTTGGCCAGCGGTCGCCGCAAGCTGGATCGCGCTTGGGGCAAAGCGGGGCCAGCCCTGGACAGGCTCTGTCAGAGGTGTGAGCCTGCCGATCTGCCCGTGTTCCTCGAACATCTGGCGAGTGCTTGCATGCGACCTGAGAATGGAGGCAACCGTGCCTGAATCCGTCTACGCCTGGCAGAAATTTGAGCTCGGCCTAATTACCATCCAATTTGACAGCCCGTTCCTGGTAGGAGGTGGAGACGACGATCTTCTCTTCGACTCGGTGTTTGTAACCGATGCCAACGGGTTGCCGTGTATTCCCGGCACGACCCTCGCCGGTATCTTGCGGCACGCGCTGGCAGGGAGCGGTGGAGTCACGGAAGGGGACTGCCGTAAGGCATTCGGTTACCAGGCCAGTGACGAGGGCGAGGCATCGCGTGTGCGGTTCAGCTTTGCTCATGTTCACTCGGCCTCGGACCAACCCGTCCCTTTTCGCGGAGCCAAGTATGACAAGATACTGTCCTTTCTGGCCGCCGGCGCCGCTCGCGATCATGTTTGGCTGGGCATGAACGGAGCCGCAGATGAGCGAGCCAAATTCGATGAGCTGATCGTGCCGGCCGGTGCTCGCTTTACTTTCGAGCTAACGGTTTCGCATCTCAGCCCGTTCCGTCTGGCCCCACTGGTCGCTGTCCTGGACCGAGCTGAGGTCCGTCTCGGCCGGGGCACCCGCCGCGGACTGGGTCGCTTTCGGGTTGTCCGTGCTCGAGTAGCCCAATTTGACCTGACCCGGGCAGAGGATCTAGAGCTCTTGGGGCAACTGCCGGTGGCGCTCGACCAGGCTTCCGGAAAGGATGTCCTTAAGGAGCTCACTCTGCCAGGAACGACGGAGAATCAGAGCTGGACCTGTGGCAAGCTCTCGCTCAAACCACTCGGGACCTGGATGGTCGGGGGCGGAATCCCCACGGGCCAGGAGCCTGAGCGGGATGATGAAAGAAACTGGGATCGTCTACCTCTCACGGAGCGGCGGATCCAATGGACGGGTGCCCAGGGCAAGCCCCAGACCGGCGAAATCGGCGAAGACAGCTTTGTGCTTCCTGCCAGCTCGATCAAGGGTGCTCTCCGTCATCGCACGGCGTTTCACGCGCGGCGACTCGCAGGAATCTATCGAACCGATGCCAGCCAGCCCTGGCCTGAGCTGACTCCAGAGGAGTGCGAGCTCTTCGGTGAGGTCCGCGGCTCTGACTCGGGCAAACCCGGCCACGTGCACTTTTCCGACGTGTATCTCTCGAGAGCACAAGTGCCCTACGAGCCCTTTCAGCATGTGAGCCTCGATCGGTTCACCCAGGGGCCGATGGACCATCTTCTCTACAATGAAGTCAGCCTCGGCGCCACCACTCTTGAGGTCGATGTGGCGGTGCACCTCGCCAGCGGCCTCTCCACCCGGGCTCGCCAGGCATTCAAGGCGGCTCTGGACGACCTCCTGAACGGACGTCTGTCCCTGGGAAGCGGCCGAGGTCATGGTCGGTTTCTTGGAGCGGTGAACTGGGAATCGAACTGGTTGGAGGAGCACAGTGATGTTGCAGTCGGCTGATTTTCCAGACGTCACTCTGGGACTTTGCGGCCTCAAGATCGAGAGGCTCGGGGAGGTCGCGACCCGGGAGGAGGCCTGGCAACTGTTGCCTGCCGCCGGGGTCGGAGTGGTGGTCACTTCGGACTCAGTGCGCAGATTCAACAAAGAGGAGCGGACAGGGTTGCTGCTCGCCGCCGAAGTGATGGACGGCTCAGCCACCTGGACGGTCCGGATGGATGGCGCCGTCTGGCGAGCGTGGTGCTGGCGCGAAACAGAGGGCGATACCCACCGGTTTGTCGAGCGGCACTATCTGTCTACCGAGCCACACCAAGGGGAGCCTCCCCGGCACATTTACCGCCAGTACTGGGGATTGCACGAGGATGATGGCATTCAGGTCATGCAACCCGTCGGCTACCGATTCTGCGGATTCAAGGAGGGTTAGAATGGAAGCGATCACGGCACCTTATGGCTTCGTCCCCCTGAGTCATGACATCGTCTATCCCGAGTGGATCCAGCCGATCGGCGGCAAAGCGCCCCCCCTGCAGGACGTCCCGTTCGAGGACGGTCTGTGCGGAACACTCGAAATTGAGATCGAGAATGAGACGCCTCTCTTTACGCGTGGAACCCGAGATGCCAGCCTGCCTTTCCAACTATCCGACGGCCGCTTCGCCATCCCCGGAACGGCCCTGCGGGGCGCCCTCCGGAACGTGGTGGAGATCATCACCTTCGGACGGTTCGCGCGAGTCAACGACCATCGCTATGCTGTGCGCGATCTCCATAATCGAGATGTCTACGGCAAGCATATGGCCGAAATCGTGAATCGCCAGCCGATGCCGCTTGTCAACGCCGGTTGGTTGAGCCAGGATGCCGAGGGAAACTACTCCATCCAGGTCTGCGACTTCGGCAAGCTCGAGTATCGGGTCTTGATCGCCGAATCTCAGCGCCGAGGAATCCCAGGATTCAACCCCGGGAAGAAGCAGAGCGCCGTCCAGAAGTACAACGCCTGGGGCGAGAAGACTCGGGATCTTGACTGCAAGGTCGATTGGCGCCGCCCGGAGCAGGTGAACAACAGACGGTTTTTCTCGCGCTACGGCGTGGTCACAGAAGGCAACTCGAAAAGAGGGCAGATTGTCTTTACCGGCCAGCCATCCGAGTGGAAGGAGGAGCAGACCGGAAGAAGGCCCGGAGCCGGGCATCCCAAGCACCACGACTTCGTGTTCTTCCCGGCGGAGAAGCCCCATCGCTTGTCCGTGACAAAACGGATCTTCGAGGACTTCGAGTTTGCCCACAGTAACCGTGGCCAGCAAAACAACCTGGGACGCTCCCAGGAGCCAAACGAAGAGTGGGCTTACTGGAAGAGTCAGCTCAGCGCCAAGAAACCCGTGCCCGTTTTCTTTCTCACCCACCCGGACGGGGCTCTGCGCGCCTTCGGACTGGCCATGATGTTCCGGCTTCCCTACGTGCACAGTATCGGAGAGGCAATCTTCAGCTTCGAGCCCGAGCACCGAAGCTCGGAACAGCTCGATTTCGCAGAGGGTCTCTTTGGAACGGTGAAGGAGTCGCTTCCGGAGGAGACAGCAAGTCGACCCGGAGTGTTGGCACTGAAAGGTCGAGTAGGCATCTCGCACGCCGTGGCAGCGTCCAGCGTTTCTCCTCTGCCTGCCGTGAGGGCCATTCTCGGTGCCCCTAAGGCCAGCTACTATCCGAATTACGTTGAGCAAGATCCCGAGGTGCCCGGGTCACAGCCTCAGAATCAGAGGTATCGCACCTGGATGGATCCGGACGGAGCGCCTCGGGGATGGAAACGGTATCGAGTCCTGACTCAACTGCCCAAGCACGTGGAACCAACTCCAGAGCAGGCGAGAGTCGCCACGACTTTTCGGCCTTTGCCCACCGGTACGAAATTCCGAGCCCATGTCGATCTCCACAACGTCCGACCCGAGGAAGTGGGGGCCTTCCTCTGGGCCATCGACTTCGGCGCTGACCAACAGGCCCGCCATGCCCTGGGAATGGCGCGACCACTCGGATACGGAAAGGTGCGAATGCAGGTGGGCAAAGTAAATCTGCGTAACATGCAGGGCGACCAGGCCGACCTCTCCGCTTGCCGACAGCGCTTTGTTCAATATATGCAGGCTCAGGTCCCCGGCTGGCAGCAGAGCCCTCAGTTGAAGGAGCTCGTTGCACTGGCTCGGCCCGTGTCTCCCGAGCAAGCCCGATACCAGCGGTTGTCGCCCAATGAATTTGTGGAAGCGAAGAAGTATTTTCTTGCCCTTCGGTCGGAAATCCCTCACAGCAAAGCACTTCCAAGACAGAAGGGGAAGGGTCGCGGGAATGGCTCTCCTGCTCCGGCTGGGCCGCAGCCCTGGACGCCGGTTAGTCCGGGAACGCGCATTCTGATCGAGCTCACCGCGTTAAACAAGAAGAATAAGTGGAAGTGTAGCGTTGTGGGGTACCAGAACGTCGTAGGCACAATCGATGGCGATGCGCCCCCGGACGCCTCGCCCGGGCAACGTCACGAAGTAGTCGTCAAGGTAGGACAGCCGGCCTACAATCTTCAGCTCAAGTGGCCATAACTGGCTGATCCCCACGGAAAGGAACGACTCGATGACCCTGCAACTCGAGCACCAGCCCCTCTCCAATGCCCTGGGCGACTTCGCGATCCTGCCGCTCCGCTTTGAGCTGGAAGCTCTCGACCCGCTTCCGCTGCAGAGCTTTGCAGGCTCAGCTTTCCGAGGCCTTCTGGGCCACGTCCTGAAAACCGTAGCCTGCTACCAGGGCAAGGCGTGCGCCAATTGCAGCTGTCCCCAGCGCTGCGCTTACGCTTACCTGTTCGAAACGCAGGCGTCGCTGCTCAAGGGGGTAAACCGCGGCAGCGAGGAAGTGCCCCGGCCGTTCGTGCTACAACCCCCTCGCGGGGGGCGGGTGCTCCAGCCCGGGGAGCCTTTTGCACTCGGGGCGACGCTCCTCGGGAACGGCACCGAATACATGCCCTACTTCCTGCACGCCATGGAGGAGATGGCCAGGCGGGGCGCGGGGCAACGAGCCGCGCGCTTCCGGGTCAAACAGGCCCTGTACTCGGATCCGAACGGTCATGAAACGGTCTTCTACCAAGGTCAGCGGGGCACTCTGCCCGGGAGAGTGCAGCGTGACCCCCTGGCCTGGCCTCTATCCACTCTGGCTGAGAGGGGCGAGAAACTGACCGGAGCTCGTCGGGTCGATCTCGAGTTCAAAACCCCGACAAGACTCGTCTTCCAGGGGAAACCCGTCCGTCGGCCTCCTCTCCACGTGGTGGTCCGCGCCCTGCTGCGACGCCTGGATTTGCTGCTCAACGTGCACGGGCAGGGCCCGCTCGAGGTGGACTACCGCGAGTTGGTGCACCTCGCCACTCAGTGCCGATTCGAGGGGGACATGCTCCGCTGGTTCGACTTCGAGCGCTACTCCAACCGCCAGGAGCGCAAACAGCAGATGGGCGGTGTGGTCGGACGAGCGATATACTCCGGGCGGGTGGGAAACCTGATGCCTCTGCTGCTCTGCGCTCCCAGCATCCAGGTTGGCAAAGCCACCACTTTTGGGATGGGGCAGTTGGGTCTTACAGTCATTCCCTGAGACGAGAAGAAGGGGCAAATCAATGAACACGACCCTCATTCTCACAGTTGGCGGGTCTTTCCGCCCTCTGGTCCGTTCCGCCCAGGAACTCGAGCCTGATCGAGTCGTCTTCCTGGTAACCGACCGAAGCAAGGGCCAGGTAGATGGGCCGGGCAAGCCCTGCACCGAAATCGATCGGGAAACGGGAGTCGAGCAAAAGTTTCCCAATCTCGTGACGCAAATGGCACTTGGCGATCGCTTTGAGGAGACCCGGGACGTCAAGACGGTCGCGGCCGATGACATCGCTCAAGTGTACGAAACGGCCGCCGGAGTCATCAAAGAAGCTCAGGCTTCGGGCGACACCGTACTGGCTGACTACACCGGTGGCACCAAGAGCATGTCCGTCGGTCTTGCCATGGCTGCCGTGGATGCCGAAGCCGCGGTCTATGTCACCACGGGGCCCCGGACCGACCTGCTCAAGGTGCATCACAACGAGGTTACGGAGCTCGCAAGCGGTGGCCGAATTCGAGTCGAGCGGACGCTGCGGGACACGGTTCCAAAGCTTTTAAGGAGCTTCAATTACTCGGGTGCCCTGGTGGAGCTGAAGGCCCTGTTGAAGGGAACAGCAACAACCCAGGAGCTCAGGGGACCACTGCGCAACCTGATCCTCTGGTGCCAGGCCTTTGAGGAGTGGGATCGCTTCGACCATCAGAGTGCGCGAATTACTTTGAAGCCGATACTCAGGTTTCCGGCCCCTTTGCAACGGGATCAGGTGCTGACTCGAATCTGTCTGAGTCGTGATTGTCTGGACGCAACGGAGGGCTCTCCCAAGCCAGGGAAGGCCTTTCATGGCTATGAAGCTCTCGAGGACCTTCTGCTGAACGCCGAGCGAAGGGCGCAGGCAGAACGCTTTGACGACGCGGTGGGTCGCCTTTACCGAGCGTTGGAATTGCTGGCCCAGTTGCGCTGGCGGCTCGAGTACCAGCAGGGGACCAGTTCGCTTGACCTGTCCAGGCTCCAGCCCGGGGTGCTGGATGGGCTGGACGTTGCGGTGGATGCGAATCTGAGGTCCTCCGCCTTGGGCCTGGTCGCCTCCTACAGAGCTCTCACAAATATCGACCCTCTGTTTGGCCCGCTCTGGGAAGCCCACGGAGGAGGAATCGAGAATGCGCTGCAAGTTCGCAACGCCAGCCTGTTCGCTCACGGATTTCGTCCCATCGATCGGCAGTCATGGCGAGACTTCTCAAAGCCTGTTCGTGGATTCATTGATGAGGTGACTGCAAAACTGAATCACCACAAGGGGCGACTTGAGCCACTCAAACAGCTACCCAACAAGCTCGACGCAGACTTGGAGAGGGCACTAGGCTCCTAGCCCTGGCCGAAAAGGCGGTCCTGGGGCGCTACGCACTGGTGTGCGTCAGGTCTACCTGGAGTGCGAGTTTGGGAGCTATTCGTCCAGCCCGAGAGAACGCAGACGCTCGCGCAAGCGAGCCGCTTCGCGCTCGGCCTGCTCGGCCTTGTGCTTAGCCTGTTCGGCTTCCTGACTGGCTTGGGCGGCTTTCTCATCGGCGGTCGGCAAGAGGTTGCCCTCCAGGTCGCACCAGCGCAGCCAGGACGCATGGGCATCCTCGAAGACCCCGTTCCACTGGGTGAGACCCAGCTCCAACACAGGAAAACGCGCTTTGACCATTTCCACGTACTGGCTCCCGTGCAATTCGAAACAGCGCAGCGTGCGTTCGCTCAAAAGCTTCTGCGGGTCGAATATCACATAGTAGGCCACGCGAATTTCCGCGTAGCGGTTGAACTTCTTATCCGCTTCGCCACCTTCCTTGTTGGACACGACTTCGATGACCAGCTCGGGCGGCTTGCCGTGCTCCCAGATGAGGTAAGAGCGGTTGTGTTTCTCCCACAGGTCGTCGGGAATCTCGATATCCAGGCTGACCATGACATCCGGGACGATGGCCGGCTGATGGGTGGTGAAGAAGAGCCCGACATTGGCCAGCGCTACGAACTTGCGAGCCTTGTAAGAACTGTAGAGGACCTGCGGTAAAAGCCGCTGCTGCTTCTCGGAAAACCAGTTGTCCACGGGCTCATCGTCCTCCGTGACCAAGTGGGAGATGTCCGGTTGGGGGATGCCGAAATCGTCTCGAATCGAATCAGCCATAGGCTGCGTTTGTTCGAGGTCGCAACCGGTTTGCCCCCCCGAGCAAGCCGCGACACGAAGAGCCGAGAAACCTGCAGCGGCAGCGCATCCAAAGCCCTCAAGCTCGAAGCGGCACGGGAGCAGGGAAAATCACCCAGCGCCGGAGCCAGGTCGCCCTGTTGGCCTTGCAGCGTCACGACGAGCTCCGGGCCGGAGCTGTCACTCCGCCGTGCAGCAGGCAGAGCGCCCGGGCCCGCTCCTGCACAGCCTCCCGCACCCACTCGGGCTCGATAACCTCGGCGCCCTCCAGGCTGAGTGTCCAGAGCATCATCTTCAGGGGGTCACGCACCCGGTAGATGGCAACCCCGTCCTCAAACTGCTGGGAGGGATGAGGCGAGTTCTCCATCAGCCAGCGTCGCAGGGCCGGCTCAACCCGCAGACGCACCTCAACCTCCTCGCCGCCAAAGAAGTCCCATCGGTGTCGCGGCCGCTCCTGTTGCTCGCACTCAGCCACGACGGCCGGAGCCTGCATCACGACGAGCTCCAGGATGCGGCTCAGGCGAAAGGTTCGCTCCTCTTTGTGCTTCTCATCGAAGGCCTGCAGATACCAGGCGTTGTCAAAGAAGAACAGGCTGAGCGGACTCACGCTTCTCCAGTCGGGGGACGGAGCATTGAGCGAGTGGTAGCGCATCTTCACCAGCAGCTTGTCAGCGATGGCTTCGGTCAAACGAGCCAGCCACTCCGCCCCCGAGCTTGAGCTGGCCCGAGTCTCCACAGCCATCCGCTCATCGAGCTTCCGCGCAGTTCGTCGTTGCGCTGGCCGGGCGCGACGACAGATTTTCATGAAAGCCGACTCGGCCGCCTGAGCCACGGCCTCCCCACCAAACCTCTGGACGAATCGTGTCCCCAGCAAGACCGCCAACATTTCCTCTGCGCTCAGATTCAGGGGGGGGAGAAACGCGTCGCAACTCATTCGGTAGCCTCGGGCGCTCTCGATGGGAACACCGATCGCGCGCAGGTTCTGAACATCCCTTTGAATGGTGCGCAGAGTGCACTGGTATCGGTCGGCCAGCTCACGGGCCTTTGCGCCCGGGTGATAGTGCAGGTAGTTGATCAGATCCAGCCAGCGTTCGGCCTGGTCAAAGGCATCTTCGTGCGAGGGGTCCACAGGGCACCAGGCTTTCGAGGCTCGAAGAGCGCGCCCCTCTGTGGCAGGCAGCCTCTGCGGCACAGAGAACCTGACAGCCAGATGACGCACCGCGCCCATGCCCTCTGGCACGGTTCTCGCAAAATCATGGTCTTCTGGTCGGAAGGCCCGAGCCTCGAGCTTTCCGGTCAGGAGATACGCTTCACGCTGGACGGACGGCGGATTCGGGGAACATGCCTGAACCCTGCCCGAGCAGCCCGTACCCTTCTGGGCGACCCTCCCCTGCCCCCGGGCCCAGGATGGGTCTTCTGGATGGAGGTCAGTCGCTGGGCCCTTTCTCTCATCGGAAGGCAGCGTCTGCTGCCGGCCCTGGATGGATGGCGACCCGAGCTCGGCCAGGACGAAGATACCCGTGCTCTGCACACCCTGATGGAGGCGATGCCTCCGGCTGCCCTGCTCCAGGAGAGCCCGGCCCGAGCGGTGGAGAGCTACGTCACTCTGGCTGTACTCGAACTGTGCAGGGAGCTTCTTCAACATCGACCCTTCAGCGTCAAAGGAAAGAAGTGGCCGGCCGCCGTCTCCGACTGGGCGGGAGCACTGGCAAGAGGGGAAACAAGCTTCAAGACAAGCCAGGCAGAGCGCCTGAGGCTCAAGTTGCGGCTGCGAGCCTGGGACCAGTCTCAGGGGCGACTGTGCATCGCCATCAAAGAAGGTGAGACGGGATTCTGGGGCGAGCCAGGCCTGGCCGTCGGCCTGGGCGATTTCCTCCCCGCCTGCGAGCTTTCCGGGCAACTCTCACTGGAGCTACTTCGAGAGGCTGGCCGACTGCCAGAGCTCGAGCCCGCGCTGCTCGGGCCACGCCCAGCAACCTTCAAGCTCGCCCCTGATGAGGCGGAGCGCCTCCTGGCTGGCAGCTGGGGGTGCCGCGCTCTCTCTCCCGGTATCGAGGAAGTCTCGCTCACCGTGAAGGCCGTCGCACAAAGCGCTTCAACAACGCGTGGACTCAAGCGCTCGATCACCTGCAGTTGGGACATCACTCTGGGCAACCTCCGCCTGACCCCGGAGGAGGTTCTGGCCCTGCCGCGTGCGACGCTCGCTAAAGTCAAGGAACGCTGGCTTCGAGTTTCTGCCGAGGCAATCGAGCAAGCAGCCCTGAGAATCACTCACCCTCCTCAGAACCTTCAGGAAGCCATCCACTGCGATGATGTTGTCTTCGCGGGAGACTTGAGCGCTCTGCAGGGCGGCTCCAGCAGTGTTGCGGAGATGGTCCGTCTGGGCCTGGGATACTGCATTCAGAACCGAGCTGAGGATCTTGACCAGGTTGCGGGGGTCCTCCACAGCGGATCACCCAACCTCTTGATTTGCCCGCCGGCCAGAACGAAGAGGTGGCGCTGCCGGATGGAGGGCCTCAAGACGCTCCTCTGGCCCGAGCTCGCACTCCTGAGTGCGGCCGCATTCACAAGAGCCGTCAGCCAATCCGACGTCGTCATTGTCAGTCTGGATGATCTTGCCAGCAGCGGCGGGATGACCGGTCGTGTGCATTGGATGAGCGTGGTGGCAGACGACGAGCGCTGGCTCGAGTATCCGGACAGCCAAGCCGGAATCGTACTCCGAGGCCTGAGAGCCCATAACCGGCTGGCCGTGGTCGCGAACCCGCCGCCTCCCCTCCCCCTTTGGACTTTGATGGAGTTTCTCAATCCCGGGCTGCCCGGTCCGCGGGCTCGATTTCTGACCGATCAGAAGCAGCAGCTGCGAATGCAAAGATTTGCGAACTGGCAGCACCGGCCTGACACGGCAGAGAAGACGGGGGATCCTGCCAGTCAGGGTGCAGCCGGATTCAGGACGGGACGGGGCGACCAGGGTTATCGCAGGGCCACTCCGACCAGAAAACCGGGCACATTGAAGTCGGCCTTTCTGGCCTGCCTTCAGGGCAGTGATCGGCGAATTGAGCGAGGTCGACGTCTGGCCGAACGAGGTCGGGTGCTCGGGCTCATGATCCGGCCTGGCGTGATCCGGGCCCGGGTGCGCGGGTCTCGCCCGCTCGCTTATCGAGTGCAGCTCGAGACGGGCGTCATCGCCGATCCCGAGGCGCTCCTCAAAGGTCCGTGCCTCGTCGTCGCCCGGCTGCTTGCTGGCATACCAGACCCCCGGTTTCTCCCTGAACGGGTATCGGCCGGCTGCAGCTGCCCGGACCGTTCCCTTCTGTGCAAACACGCTGCTGCAGCCGCTGAGCTGGCGGCAGAGCTGTTCGAGTTGGACCCTCTCCTTCTGGCAGAGCTGCGAGGGATCGGCCGGGAAGGACTCCTGACCGGGACTCACTGTGAAAGAAGGAAATTGCCGTTCTGGCAGATGCCGCATCTCAGACTCGATCTCCCTATCGAGCCCCGGCCGACCCTTCTCAATGGAGGCCCACCGGGCTTGCCTGACCTCAGCGCCCTTCATCCGGTGGTGGAGCACCTCGCGCAAATCGCCCGAGAGCTACCTGAAGAGATTGATCCCCGCCAGACCGAAGTGCTCGCACTTGTCATCGAGCACCCCCTCAAGACAGCCGATCTTGCCAAACACTGGGGTATCGCGGCTCGTCAGGCACGCACGTTCCTGGAGAGGATGCGCGAGCAGGGAAAGTTGCTGCGGACGGGGCGCGGCCGGTCGACCTGCTACCTCGCGACGCCCTGTCAGAGGGCTGATGTGTTGCTGCGCGCGCCCGAAAAGACGCCATTTTCCAGTCTTCGGAACCAGGGGTATGACCTCTAATCGCCGAATCTACATCAGGTCCGGTTTCGACTCGCCTTCAAGCTGGCGACGAGGAATCCGGTCAGCCTGACCTCAAGTGTCAGGACGCCAGGAACCAGATAGAGAGACTATTCAGGGTGGACCCGATGCGATTGAGAACACGGCTGGCCGATTTGAACACCTGTCAAGTGTCGAACAGCCTGGTTATTGGACTCCATCTACATTCGACCAGGTTTTCGGTTGCCGAACACGCAAAGGGATGCTGCTCCAGGCTTTTCGAGCTGACCACAGTGTTTGCCCCCGACACTCGAGGCAGGGATGGGTTGAGAGCTACCGAAACCCAGTTCTGGCAGGGCGTGGGAACAGGGTTCCGATAGGGGGGAGCGCGCTCAACAGCCCCGATGATGAGGGGATGGAAACAAGACCCGCAGCGTTTCGTTAGACAGTCTGCCCTGGTCGAGCGCGCTCAACAGCCCCGATGATGAGGGGATGGAAACCTTCACGCCATACTTTGCCTCGAACTCCTGGATGTGGCTGCGCGCTCAACAGCCCCGATGATGAGGGGATGGAAACAGGGCCGAGCAGAAGGCCAGAATGTTCTGCAACGCGCGCTCAACAGCCCCGATGATGAGGGGATGGAAACCTGCTCGCAGGGCCCTGACCAAGGCCTTCGTCAGGGCGCGCTCAACAGCCCCGATGATGAGGGGATGGAAACGGCGCGTTTCCGCCCTGCGGAAACGAGCCGCTTGTTGGCGCGCTCAACAGCCCCGATGATGAGGGGATGGAAACTTGCGCCTTCGGCCCATCGCCGAAGGGCGGAGTACGCGCGCTCAACAGCCCCGATGATGAGGGGATGGAAACCGATCAGGGCGCAAAGGGCGCTTTCTTCGGCCTGTCCGGCGCGCTCAACAGCCCCGATGATGAGGGGATGGAAACATGGTACGGGGGAGCGTACGGCGCGTTTCCGCCCTGGCGCGCTCAACAGCCCCGATGATGAGGGGATGGAAACCACGCCATACTTCTGTTCGAATGCTTGGATGTGGGCGCGCTCAACAGCCCCGATGATGAGGGGATGGAAACCTGATCCTGATCGTCAGAGTCCTGATCATCAGTCTCATGCGCGCTCAACAGCCCCGATGATGAGGGGATGGAAACTTGGAACCAGGGGTCGACCACCACGGTCTGATAGCAGCGCGCTCAACAGCCCCGATGATGAGGGGATGGAAACTGTTCACGGCTCCCACCTCCTTTGCGATAGTCGTGCGCGCGCTCAACAGCCCCGATGATGAGGGGATGGAAACACCGCTTCGACAGTGATCCAATGGCGGGCGTAGTAGGCGCGCTCAACAGCCCCGATGATGAGGGGATGGAAACTCTCGCAGGCTGTACTAACCCTGGTCGGTGGTACAGCGCGCTCAACAGCCCCGATGATGAGGGGATGGAAACTAGGCCATTGTCGCGATAGAAGGCAGTAGACTGAGCGCGCTCAACAGCCCCGATGATGAGGGGATGGAAACCCCTCGAATTTGTTCCTGCGCCGATGAGCCTGGGGGGGCGCGCTCAACAGCCCCGATGATGAGGGGATGGAAACCTCAGCAGGTTCCCGCTTGCGGGTTGTCTCCTGCCCTAGCGCGCTCAACAGCCCCGATGATGAGGGGATGGAAACCTTCCCCCAGTTGTGGGAGAAATCCATTACGTAGACGCGCGCTCAACAGCCCCGATGATGAGGGGATGGAAACTTGGCGTGAATGCTAGTCCCGTCGCCAAACGAAACCGCGCGCTCAACAGCCCCGATGATGAGGGGATGGAAACTTTACTCCGATCCCATTCCTGTGCGTTCCACCTGTGGGCGCGCTCAACAGCCCCGATGATGAGGGGATGGAAACTATCAGTGTCAGTGTCCTGATCATCACCCTCATCGTCGCGCGCTCAACAGCCCCGATGATGAGGGGATGGAAACACCCTGCAGGAGCGCCATGGTCTCAGAGCTAGAGAGCGCGCTCAACAGCCCCGATGATGAGGGGATGGAAACATCTCGGCTAGCTCGGCGACTGCCTTTGCCGGGCTGTGCGCGCTCAACAGCCCCGATGATGAGGGGATGGAAACGGGGCTAGGGCTAGTCTTCTGGCACCCAGAGGGTTGCGCGCGCTCAACAGCCCCGATGATGAGGGGATGGAAACTTGGCCAGGACGACCTGGTAAAACACCTGATTCCGGCGCGCTCAACAGCCCCGATGATGAGGGGATGGAAACAAGGAGGCGACCCGACAACAGCGCGAGGACCTCTTGGCGCGCTCAACAGCCCCGATGATGAGGGGATGGAAACTTCCCCCGTCAGGGGGGAGGGGCCCTCCCACGCGCGCTCAACAGCCCCGATGATGAGGGGATGGAAACCTTGAGGTGAGGGGGGACCTCCCTCTTGTCTTCGGCGCGCGCTCAACAGCCCCGATGATGAGGGGATGGAAACTTCTCGTCGAACTCCGCTTCGAACCTAACCGTGAGTATGGCGCGCTCAACAGCCCCGATGATGAGGGTGTGGCCGTAAACACTTGATGCCCTCACTCGTAAAGATTATTTGCCCGCCCGGCGGACCGGGCGGGCGGCTTCAGAAGGGCACCTCCAGACAGAAGATGTTCTCGGTGAGCCAATCGAGTTGGCCTTGCAGATCATCAAGCCGGCGCTGGATTCCTGAGGCCATGAAGGATAGCTCGGAGACTCTGCGCGCCTGTTGAGCCAGTTGGTAGGCACGACAGTATTTTGGAGATATCCCGAAGCGAGAAACGTCGACGAATCCGCTCGTAGCTTGCTTGTCAGAGCGGCAGGGGTTGTACCCCCGGTCGATTAGCCAGGCGAGCGCCCCGAAGGCGTCCCCTGGTTCGGTCGTTGTCGCGATGGCGGTTTCGGCGCCGAGGAACTGCTCCATGGTCTGGCAGAACTTGGCCAGGTCAATGAATCGGCGGCACCACAGGGGTCCTCCGCCGTCCCAGCCGTGATCCAAGCAGACGACGCGAAGGCAGTTGGGCCGAGTGTTATCGATGCCAAGGAAGAGATGGCCGAGGTCGAGCGTCATCATCGCGCATCTCCCTCCATCGCACT